>CERA01007248.1_pt1 | contig 38343 bp, 64 predicted proteins | sample 530881 | NCBI WGS metagenome assembly CERA01 (sample SAMEA2621061, study PRJEB7988) | marine metagenome | biome: marine biome (ENVO:00000447); feature: deep chlorophyll maximum layer (ENVO:xxxxxxxx); material: "saline water (ENVO:00002010), including plankton (ENVO:xxxxxxxx)" | depth 50 m
CTTTCAAGACAGAATTGAACTTGGCGAGGGCGGCGTCTGAGGGAGCAGTAGCGGGGGCCACAGCGGCGAATACTGGAACTACTGCGCTAAACTCGGGTGCTATAATAAGTAACATGCTAGCGGGAATTGGGTGGTTAGTCCAACACACTTTGATAATTCTCTCAAAACTAGCAGACATTAGTGCGACAATCTTCTTGACTGTTGTAAAGGGAGCCCTAAATATGGTTTACATTGCGATGACAACAATACTCGTAACACAGAATCGGGCTGTGGCGATAAATACTGCTAAGATATGGTTGAACGCTGCTGCTTCTACTGCTGCTAGTTTAGCCATAGCCGCGAAAACATTTATTGTCGCGAAAGCAACTTTGGCTTGGGGTTCTATGGCATTTGCTATTACTATGACCAGTAAGGCTATCCTCGTATTCTTAGCATTAACAGGAGTTGGTCTTGCGATAATTGCTATTGCTGCGGCGGCTATATACGCCGCTAAGAAACTTGGGCTTTTCAATAATGAAATGGAAGAGACTAACGACTATATTGCAGATATGGATTACAATGCTAGTCAATTTTCCTTTGGTGACGAATACGCACAACAGATGGGGTTGGCTACTGATGCTAACTCTGCCTTCAACAACTCGCGGGAGGAATTATTCTTTGGTTTCAAGGCGGGTAACATACAGGGAGCACTAATAAAGCAGATAGAACAACAGGGTGTCGAAAATTTCATTGTTAACACCGAGGTAATACAGACAAACAACTTCAACGGATTAACAACTGATGCGGTCGCTACCCAAATACTGAATGCTATTGATAAGGAGGCATCCTCTAGAGGAATCAATGTAACATTGGCGGGGTGATTCTATGGTAAGAAGTATAACAACCCGATACAATCTTTGGATGGCCGGCTACTACGATGATTTCAATAATGCTCGTGGAATAGCCAACGATAATAACGAACCCACATTGGATGGGACATATGACCACACAAAGACTCATTACGGAAACCCACTAAACGGGGAGGCCATAAATAACCCGAAATTTAGATGGTCATATGTAGAGAGAGCAAAGGGCACTAATTACGATAGTGATTTGATAGGGTCTTCTGACGAAACAAAACTACTACACAACAAGGGTGGTTTTGAATGGCTTAGTTTCGACTCAATTAGGTTGGGTAGTGAATACTGGGAAGGTAGGTCCCAACTACAGTACCCCGACTCTCATATTTCTAACAAGTACAAATATGCAGCAAGCGGAACCGACGGTTATTTATTAATTACTAACGGTAACGATACTCTAGGAAAGTATGTGATACCAACTGGTTTAACAGACTCTAGTTTTGGAAGAGGTACGGTAACTAACTACACCGTTACTAATTACGAGGCTAGTGCTCACGACGCGGGAGGGCATGGTGATGTCTCCTCCGGGGGGGCAGCGGGAGATTTCGTTCAGAGGGCTCACTTAGCCGGGGTTTGGTTGGGAGAAACTACTACCTTTGCCCACAAAGATGGCGGAACAGTGGAAAGCCCAAGAAATATTTTTACACCAGTACGTTCCCCCGGCGGAAAACCGTTTCTCTGCGTCCAGTCTTACCACAAGGTACCAACCTCAAGGGCCAGCGTTCCGGCGGTTATTTATGACGGTACGCTTAATTCAAGAATGGATGGGGATATTTTTACAGTTAGGTATGCGGTTAGGTCGTTCAACGGAGAAACCGCAAATGAGGGCAAGCAGCCTCCGATAGTCACACTCAAGTTGGGGTATGCTTCCGGTCCCGGCTCCACACTACAGAACGGAAATACAGGAACCCCCGAAATATCTTGGTCTATGAATTTCAGTACGGGTAATGGCTTGAAGGACAGTAACTACGATTATTACGATGCTCTGTATGAGAATGGTACTACGAAAAGCACATACACTGTTTATGACGCATGGATAGACGTTGATTTCGTTATGGATTACACAAACGGGAAATACAAGGTTTATCACGACGGTACTGAGATAACAGCCACCAACGATGCGGCAGGGGCATACAGTAGCGGCTATGCTATGAATAGCGGTGCCGGCGTGACCCCCTCTAATATGTATGGTTGGGAAATGGAGGCATACCCCAACACTGGTGACAACTCTGTCAGCATAACTCTAATGCTTGATAGGGTTGCTCTTTACAGACCATTAAGCGACCATCCGGATGGTACTATCTTAGCACCCATAAAGAGAATGAAAATAGATTCACGAGTAGATGGTTTCTCTTCTTGTAGGGTTGAAATTTATGATGACCCTTCCGGTACTGGCTCTTCGGTGGGTACCTCTACTTCTGATTATTCACACAACCTTACCACTCTTTTCTCCGGCTCTTCAATAGATGATTGGTTGATGTTGGTTTTTGTTGGCGACCCAACCACTTCTGTCGGCAAACTTGATAGACCAATTTGGAAAGGTGTGATAGAAAAAATGGAAGTATCACAAGAAGAAAGAGACAGAGTAATAGAGTTGAGGTGTACGGATATGCTATCCCTATTAGATAGGAGTATTCCACTTTGGGAGATAGGACAGGCTGGATTGAATGATAACGAGACTTCTACTGATTTTTGGCTGCAAGATGCTCAAGGGTTTAACTCCGTGATGTATTTAGGGGCCAAGCCACTTTCTACTCTAGGTAATACTGTTGGGTTTGATGTTGATGATTCTTATTCTGAAATGGATAACCAAAGAACGCAGTTGGGTTCGGGACACCCCATACAGATTTACAACAATGAGAACGAGACATACGGACCTAATAGCATAGAGGAGCAGTACGAAGGCACAGGCATAGTAAAGGGCGGCATAGGACAGGTCAAAATAAGTACAACAGCATATACCTCAGTGGAGGTGAATACCACAACAGGGTTTTCTGCCTCAGACAACGTTACCATATCACGTACCACCAGTCACAACGCCACGTCATCAATAAGTCCTTTTTCTGTGACTACTGATGCTATTTCCGGCAACCAAGTTTTGAATTTTGCTCAATCGGATTTGGCTTTCACTGCTAGTGCCGCTAGAATATTATATGCAGGTAAGTACAAGTTTGTTAGGTTTGGGGTTAACTACTTCAAAAATAGCGGTTTTAACGATATTATCAAGGACGCCATACTAGCAAACTACCCTTCCAGTTCTGACCCACAGGATTCTGCCTATACGACATTTGCGTTTAGCGCGGACCCCGGACTTTCGCCGGGAGACGTTTTTCAATACGTACCCTATAACGGCACTGTCGCAGAATTGGTAGCACCCAACGGTTATGCGGGTAAGCACCAAGTAAAGAGTATAGAGAAGATACATAATTACTACACGACTCCCTCACAGGCATACATATGGGTAGTAGATACTTATACCCCATGTAACGCCTCCGAAACAACTGGGACCTACACTAGCAAGACTGGTCTATTGAGTGGTAATGATAGGGGCAAGATGTGTAGTGACTTCGGTATAGTGAGCCTAATACCAACTTCGTTAGACAAGGACATAACCCATAGAGCCGTCCATGCTAGGTGGATGCGTGACCTGCCCCTTTCTCTATGGTTCCAGTACCATTACGGTATCACAGAGACGCCTAACGCATATTTGAATGGTAATATTGCTGCTACTATTCTAGCGGGGGCTACAGAAATAAGAGTGGGTTCCTCAGGAACACCTATAGCGACGGATACTTGGAACGCAATACCCTCTTCGGGGATAGCGGAAATACAGGACACCGGGAAGATAGGAAACCCTTCTGATAAATTCATTTACAGAGGGAAATATCAAAGTGGTGCAGATAAATATTTGATAGGTTGTCAGTATATCAGTAGGCAACACGCTACTACATACTCAGAAGCAATCGGTACTCCCTTAGCGACTAAAATTAAGATACCAAGAATAAGTAACGACTACAAGCATCTATACATTCTTTGGTCCGATATGAGAAACAATGGTTATGCTGACGCTGACGGTATGGGAAGGACGACAGATTTCGGTTTGATGTTCCCCGTTGCTGATAACTATGAAGTATCTCTATACTACGCAGACCAAGACGTTGATTACGACGGTCAACTAGATAAATTTGCTGAATTGAAGATAGGGGAGGATGTGGATGTATGGAGTCTAGATGCTACATCGGACCCGGCTTCTAATATTGCGTGGTCTAAACCCGGCGACTTTTCTAACCCAGTCACCGTTTCTTCCTTGGCAGACTCAAGCGGAAAATTACGAATTAATACCAGTACTACCACCAATGTCGTAGCCGGGGACTACATACACCTATTCGGAACTGCTAGTCATAATGGGGGCCATCTAGTGGATTCCGTTAGTGCGGGTGCCTTTATCATTACAACCACGACCTACTCCTCTAGTTCGGTTTCTGCTACAGGAGGAGCATTCTATTGTAGGACTACTGGCACTGACCAAGACTTGTCCCAATATCAAGACTGGGAGAATAAGGGGGGAGCGTTTGTTATCATAGACTCAAGTAAGTTCTTCAATCTCAATACTTTGGCTAATGGAGGCAAGGTTGGTTTGTATGCAGGTGCTCGTACAGATTTATCAGATTATGTGGCTACTATCAGTGGCTACCCATCTCTTCTAGACAACTATTATGCAGAAGCGATGTCTTCTTACAAAACCACAGCAGGGCCATATGCACAACACCCTAATCAAAGATGGGTATTGAATGATATTGTCGTTACCAATGAGGACATAAAGAGAGGGCAGTTTTATCTACAGCCAGAATCTACTACAGATTTCGCTGATAGCGGAGAGGGTAGGATTATTGGTGTGAGTGGGGATGGAGGAAGAGCCCAAGTATCCCTTGAGAATTTCTACACGTATCAAGGCAAACTGGGTACTGCGGTGACTGGAACGCTGTCCGGTATGGTCTTGAATGATTCTGATGATGACTGGACCTTAACCCATACGGGACAAACCTTCATTACAAAGAATGTAAAGGCCGGGATGTTCATCAAGAATACTACCACTCCCATAACTACTGCTATGAGGGGACAGGTCAATAACTTTTTCAGAATTAAAGAGGTGGTTAGCGAAACACAACTCAAGGTAGAACAGGTGTATTTCATGGCATATAACTCCGCCGAAGAAGAAGATAATGAAGATGAGGGAGGAAACCCCCTTTACTATGACCAAGAATCGGCTGACTATAACTTAGAGGGCCTTAACGTGAAGGCTATTGCCGCCAGTGTCTCCGCTGACGTTGCGAGGTGGAGTAACGGGGAGAACTACAGCATACCAATACAACTATACGGAGTCTTTTCTACTTCTGCTTCGGTGGCGGGCATAGAGAAAGAATCGACCCCAATACAAATAAGAGACTCTATGTTTGAAACTTACGAAAATAGCAGCGAGCATGATAAGTGCGTACAGGGTTCATTCCTACAAAGTGGCTACGATAGTGTGGGGATAACTACAACTATAGCCCCACCATATATGTTAAGGCTGATGATGAAATTAAGTGGTTATGCCAAGAGTGTTAACAGTGGTACATATTACGATAGTGATAAATTCAGAAGTTTGTGGTCCGCAGCACTATTGGATAATTGGATGCCACCCACTAGACTCAACACAGTTTTCGACATAAACAACGTACCCTATACCGGACAAATGACTACCTACAACAGTACCACAAATAATGATAAATACGGGTCTATGGTTGATAGTAGGGGGAAGACAATATGGAAAACGATGAAGGAAATACAGAAGAAGTCGGGAATAGGAGATGAGAACGGCTTGACTACTTCTTTTTCTTACTTGGTAGGTAGAGACGGGCGGCTTGAATATAGACCAAAATACAATTCTGGTCATGCTTTGAATAGGTCTAACCTCATGATAAGTGATTTGAGTACGGATGTTTCCGGTAGGGTTTCTCACGTCAGAGTGTATTACAGAAATGGTCTTGCCTTTGTTGATTTCCCCACTGCTGCAATAGCAGATACTACTAGGTGGAAGATAGTAGAGAAGCCCGAAATCAATTCCGATATTGAGGCTATTGCCGTGGCCAAACAGACATACAACACCATAAAGAATGCTAGATTGAGTATTAGTGCCAGTCCAATAAGAGCCACGGATTCAACAGATAAGATGTTAACACATGGGAGATACGGTTATATCTCTGACCCACAAAGGGCAATACAAGGTAGAGATGATTATACCTCCGGGGCTGCATATGGAAGGGCTTGGACTAGACTAGGAACTGGTGGTGTACCATTCCCCGGTATGGTGAATGCAATAAACGGACACATGGATTCCCAAAACAGTATTTATGACCGTTATGGGGAATCAAAGCAACCAGTAACAAGTAGTACCGCCACATGGAATAATTTCTATTATTGGTATGGGTCTAATAGCGTTTCTCACGCGGTACAAATAGTCCACGTACCCAAGAAATGCCCCTTAGATAGTGATGGTACGTCTGAGGATTTGAGAGTAGCGGTTTGGTTGAAAACGGGACAGAGCGGTACTGATATTGATAACGCAGAGTTCACCATAGGTCTTCTAGATTATTCATTCTCCACATCTTCTTCTGCCAAGGGAGGAGCGGCACCAACCCTAGTGGCTACACTATCCGGTTCATCCACCGTTGACGTGAAGAATAGTGGTTACTATGAGATATTAGTCCCCTCTACATATTCATCATCCCTAAACTCGGCCGGAGCAAAGTTTGTGGTTTCCTTCAATGCTGAGTATTGTAGAGCACTACTAAGGAGAAGGTGTGGTGCTAAGGACTCGGCGGACCTGCTTAAGAACGCGCACGACGTAACTGGAATAACCACCTTTCCATCCTATAACACCAAGAGTATTTTTCCATTGGGTGTCAGGAAATATACTGAAATGTCATCATTTGCTGATGATAGGTCAGAGTGGTATGCTCCGCGCCTACAGGTCGTTTACGATTTGAACTACATACCGGCCACCTATGTTTCATATACTGATGCCGGACTGAATCTAAATGCGGAATCCATGGTAATACAAAATGTATCGTGGGTCGTTAATGATATGCTAGAAGACGTTACATTGGGTTTGGAAAGAGACATGTCTCTGTCTTCCGGAGGGGTTATACCATATCTATTTAGCGACAAGGGGGGCCTACAGGGCTCTGCTACGGGCTCTAAATTAGACCATAACTGGAATCCGGTGGGAGGGGAACAGGGCGGCTCTAGTCCCGTAGGTGACTACAAACCATCCGGTACTGCTATTGGTGGTACACCTGAAAACGACACGGATATGCCGGAGGGAGGCGGAAATCCGTTCAAGTCGTTTGCTATGTCGGGAAGAACTGGCGGCGGCGGTGCTTCTACCTCCCCCGGCTTTTCCTCTAATCAGTTATCAAAGGCGTTATGGGGCACGGTGAAGGGTCGAATGTCTGTTGATGGGGACCAATACAGCAACCAAGGAGAGTTTTCCATATTAGGACAGAAAAAACCCGGCACGACCCCTTCTTCTATGAAACCAATAGAAGGACTAGACGTGTCTGTTTACCCGTCACGAGGGGCAGCCTCGGTTACTGCTGACGGGTTTGCGCTTTCGGCTTCGACAGGAACGGTGGAGGAGACATCAAGTAACATATCCGAAGTCATGTGCGACTTGACTATCCCGGCAGACGTAATCAACAACGAGTTCGTTATCCACTCCACTATTTCCCTAGCACCCAAAGCGAAGCACAGCAAGACTGCTGTTCTCTACGTCAATGCTAAGTGCCTTGAAACAGGGAAAAACGTATCGAACACCATACAAATACCAACAAACACCGAAAGGACAAACATAGAGATATTACCTACCACCTTACTTAGTGGTGTTTCTACACCCGGAAATCATTTACAGGTCAAGATAAGTAGGAATCCGGCAAAGGGTAACGACGATGCCTCCAACTATACCTTAGTCTTGCACGACTTGAGGGTTGGGATAAAGAGAGCGGCATTCCTTTCGGAAGCAGTCAGCAACCAATTCAAGATTCAAACGTAATCTTCTCGTAGAGCCAAAACAGCCTTAGCCTTATCCCTAGTCATTCCTGATATTTCCATCAGTTGTTTTTGGGTGGTCTTTTTCTTCAAAAGGTTGGGAAGGCTACCAAACTCTTTCAAAATATCCTCCGCTATTTCAATCGTTATTCCTCGGACAGTGGCCAAAGTCGCCACTCTATTATCAACCTTCTTCACTCGCCTAAATTTGTGTTGTTTGTAGGCCGACGAATTAATTTGCTTTTGGGTATGCGAATTAACCAAGAAGTCTATGAACTCTTCCTTGGTAGCAAATTCCATATACCTTATTTCTGGAAAGCGATTGTAGAATGTAGATTTGAAATGCTTGATGGTTTTCTTCATCCTAGAGATTTCTATTGCCATGGCTCGTTTATCCAACTTCCTACCATGCACATACGGTTTAAGTTGTGTTCCATACACTACCAACATAGGACAATCGAAATTATCATGAAGGTCGTTGAGTTGGTCCACCACTGTCCTTGTCCTACCAATACCCAAGATGCTCCTATATAGGTCGTTTATCTCTTTGGCCTCTATGCCCCAGTCACCTATCACATAATCCGCAGACTTCAACCTTCTTACCTGCGCTCTTCCACTGGCTTTGTCTTGGTCGTAATCACCTAAGCGCATTAGCAACCGGTTAACTACCTTCTCGTTTTCCCTGTCGTCAATAAGAAGCACACTGCGCTCTTGTACCAATTATTAATAAGGGGTTTGGCTACTCTCTCAGGGTACCGTCGTTACGCCAGCATGGTCCGGTACACATATCCCTCTCTTGGAACCAACTACAAGAGGGGGAGTTTTCATGCAACAGTATGGTCTTTAGGTGTTTCCTTGTTAGGGCCTCATTGAAGTCCCTCCACTTCAACTCCCTTATGAAATCAACAACCCCATTCTCCACATCAATTTGTTGAGCCAAGTCGAGTGTTGATGGGTTGGCAAACCACCTAAGATTCTCTCCTAGGTGCTGCGCTAAGGCCACCCTGACGTGGTGCTTTGGGTTGTCGCTGTATATGTGTGTCTCAAGACAGGGTGGAATGGGTATGTTTGTGGTGTTAGTACCAATATCCCCGGTAAAGGGAATTATGGTTTTCTTGGGAGCGGGGTTTTCAGAAATCCATTTGGGTATATTCAAAGACCCACTAGGCTCCCTACCTACAAAGGGGTCGTGTATCTTCAAGGTGGGGTCGGGCTTCTTGGGAATGATATAATTCAAAGGGTCGCTTAGAAACCCATCCTTACAGATATTAACAGCCCACCTACCCCTCTTGGGATTGTATGTGTCCGGTATGCGCGTTAGTTTTTGTGGGTTTCCTACCCCATCTAGCGTCTTAAGTCCCTTAGCCATAGTACGTTGGTATCTATCGATGTGTTTGGAGATGGCTGTACCCCTCATGGCTTCCTTGAAGAATTGATGAACATGGAAACCCCTTCCGGTTGCTACCAACCTAACGTCCCCCTCTAATTTGGAGAGGAGGGTAGCCACGTCCTTCTTTACTTGGATAATATCGTAATCTTCGGTGAGGTCAAAGTCCCACCATGCTCGGTCCATAACGACAGATTCAACGTCAGTCTTCCAAGGGCGGTTCCTATCCCTTCTTTCAAAGGAGAAAAGTGATGTATAACATGAGGTTCTACCATTCATCTTGGTGATGTAGGAATCGTAAGACTGTCTAGTAGCACACAGGCTACGCCTAAGTCCTATCTCTCGCGGAAATGAAAGCATGGTATCACCTAGACTTCTTGTTGATGACCACAGTTACAATTGGCCACAGTAATCTCTTGCATTACACCATTAACCTGTCCGGTAACTCTAACCATTACCTCTTCCCATTCCCAATCGTCTTCCATGCCACACGAGGCACACACCAATAATTCTTCTCCTGCACTAATCTTCATATTACTCACCTAAAATTGATTCCTCAAGTCCCGACAATTCTCCCTCACAAGACAAGTGATAATTACACCACTGAGGGCAGAAATAATCACTCCACTTCATGGGATACTGTTGGGATTTAAGGGAGTCTATTGCGATTGATAATGATTTCGTGAAAGCATTAATAGAGCGAGAGGAAATTGGCTCCATAATGGCTATTCCATACTCATCTCCAACCCACACGCTCTTACCTCTCTTATTGGCTTCTTCCAGTAATTTATCACTAGAGTATTTATCGGGAACTTCGTAGTCGGGGGTGATATACAAGAAGTGAGTAACTTCATCATAATTCAACTGCTCTAGTAGTCTTGCGTAATAGACTAATTCCTTTCTAGTCCTAGACAATTTACCGACATTCATATTACCTGTCTTCAATTCAGCGATTATGAGTCCACCGTCAGGGTGTCTAAGAACGGCGTCTATAATACCTACCCAAACTATCTTGTGTCCCTCATATTCCTCGTACACTAGATGCTTTACTTCCGCTTCCTCTATTTTGAGTCCTCCGAAATCCTTCGCTATCATGTTTAGCAAGTCGCTCATAGCCACCACACCGGGGTCATTCTCAAGACCCATTTCCGTCGCTGTAGCATACATAGCATCAGGACCCTGCAACATACCGACTTCCATTATCTCATGAACGTCAGTACCTCTAATCATTTCATCCGTCTTAGGGGGTCTAGGGACACCCGATACCTTGTCCCAATAAAACTGTCGGGGACACTTCATATAAGTCATCAGACTTGACTTGCTCACTCTGAGTATCTCAGATTCGGGATGATAGCCGGATTTCTCATCCTGTTCCTTATTCGCTCTCATCAGCACCACCCTCTTTTGAGGGGGTGAACGAGCGTGGCATGGCCTTCATTACCTTGTCGAAGCCAGCCACTATGTCTTCCTTAGAAGCAACGTGTGACGCTATGAGATTTCCTCTCACAAGCCCATGTTCCTCTCCTTCCGAAGCCCTGCTGAAATTAGCATACCACCAAACACTTTCCGGTCCATGCTGCCCTATGGCCGCTGCTAGAACCCCGATATCCTCAGTTAACACTAATACACGCATATTTTCTCATTCCCCCTGTGTCTTATCAATATATTCATCGGGTTATAACCATACCGTAGTACCCAATCCATTCATAGCGTTGAACAGTGGTTGCATATCCCACTTAGCCAAAACGTAGTAGGGCTCTAATTTCTTCACTATGAATCGCTTGACCAGTATCGAGAATCCTATTTCCTCTATGCCATCTATTTCAGAGGGCTCATCAAATGCTATGTATTTCCCCTTCGTATTGATTGTTACCTTGAAGAAGGACCCCTTTCGATAGCCCTTGCCTAGAAATTCGTTAGCCCAAGCAGCCCCCGCACTGGGTCCCGACAACTGTTTGTAATTACCCAAGTCCTTTTTCAATTCCCCCTTCATACACAAATCATCAACTGCGATGTTTCCCTGCATAACGTCATCTATGAGGTCACGGACGGCACTGGTAACTTCCTCTTCTCGCAATCCACTAAGCATCCCAGTGATTACATCACTCATAACAGTTTTCATCACCTTCGGCATTCTCGATTGTTTCATTTCTATGCCTTTGTAATATGGTTTGGGTTCGTGAGTCTTCCCATCCGTCCATTCCACAAGTCCGGCATATCTATTCTTTGCTAGGATTATCATACGCGAACACCACTTCTCAAACTCTACTTCTATGGGAGTCATTTCGGCGTTGATAGAGGCCGTCTTTGTCGTTCCGGCCTGTGGGGTAGGGATGATGCAAAACACGCTGTCTGTGTGGCCGTAAATGACCCGCATTCCCCTCTTCTCAGCCTCTTCCTTTAGTCTTCCCAAAGTAGCCCTGCTTGTGTAGGTAATTGCCGATGCAACCTCGGGGTGATAGAGCCCATACTTGGCATCTCCGGCCACCCCATACATAGAGGCTACTAGGGATTTACAAGCAAACTGCATTGTGTCCCATTTATCATAGTTTTCGGGCTCTGTTTTCATCAAAGACTTGTAGTGGTTGCGGAGATTGGTCATATAATCCATTTGTCTAACCAACAGTCCCGGCTCACCCAAGTTGAATCTAGTACCATTACCACAATCAACCCCGGTTTCATCCAAGGTGTCCCAAGAAATATTACTCTGTCTAGCATTACTATGGTACATGGCCTTAACATCTAGGATTCCTACGTTATCATAGATACCCGGAACTGGCTCCATTACTTCCGCCCCCGAATATTTCACCTTATCGAATTGTGGTCTTGTTGGTATTCTCTTTTCAAATTGTTTATCTCTAAGAGCAAGAATGGTAAATGTTTTTGTAACGAATGGCGTGGAGCGAATATCGCATTGAACCAAGTGCTGAACGGATGTGTAATAATTGAGCGCATTTATCTTGTTATCCAACATGGGGAGTAGTCTAACGTCTTGTCTACAATAGTGAATGTATGTCGCTATATCGCTGTGGTATGTATCGTGTCCGTCCGGTAACTCTACCTTGTCCTTCTTCAATACCTCTAAAGCAACATCACTCAAACCGTAGGCCGGGAGTTTCCCATTCTTTATTTCCCACAGTTTGGAAAACGCTATCATCAAATCTATACAATTCCTTCCCACTATGGGTTGGTCCCAATCCCCATAATTGTAATTGACTCTAGCATAGGGGGATAAATCATATGGATTGAGGTGGTTCTTCCTCATCCTCTCCATTATTGTCTTAATGTCCGCTCCCGTAACAAACCAACCTGTTATGATGTCGGGGTCCTGTCTCTTCATGTGCTTTACGAAATGTTGGAGCATTTCTCTTTCGGTATTGAACGCGAGGGCGGGAGTGCTATACTCGTAGTCCCCTATCTTGTCGTATTTTCCAGCCGCGTATTCCGGGTGTACGAACCAAACGTATTCGTTGTCTGTGAAATTATCATACACCACCATGACCCTTAGTTGCTTGGTCAGAGGGGACCATTCACAATCCAAATACCATATCCTATGGTCGTAGTTCGGTATGGGTTCATGACCGTCGTTACATCTATCGGACAAAACCCTGTTGACGTAGGGTATATTTCCTTCCCATGTCTCCATTCTCTTATTGAGGTAAGAAATATCCTCCGGACTAGCCACTGTTATCTTACTTAATGGTTCACCATAGACACCCTCGTAACCATCCTCCACCTTTACTGCTTCCGCTAGATGCTCACTATCGTCCTCGTGAACGAAGCAGTACGGCCAGTAGCCGCCTATAGTCATAGTCTGACGCTTACGCTCTTCATCACGGAAGCGCACAACAACGTCGCGCCCCCTACCCCTCGTTACTATCAACCTATCGCCTTCCACGCGGCCTAGGAGGTATTTGGTACTTCTTCAACCACTTGTAGACAGCCATAGGGGAAATATCGAACTGGTCCGCTATTTCTTGGAGGGTTCTGCACTGCACTATGTATTCGTGCTCTAGCCAGTCCTTGTTCCGGTAAAGGGGTTCCTCCTCCTTCTTTTGAATAGATATTTTCATGTGGTACTCATAACCAGTTTCCTCTTCTACCCACGCTCTCTCAGTCTTGCCTATCTCCGGCAATAGTAATTCCATTAGCCAAAGACTCAGTCCCTCATGCGTAGCCTTACCTATCTTCTCTCCTTCCCATTCTCCATAATTGTATTCAGTCATTTGCTCTCCTCCGTTAGTATCTCCGCTTGGAATATGAAATCCCCATTGTGGAGTAGTAGTAGTAAGGGCATACCCTGTCCTTCTTCCTTGAAGGGAAGGAATACCATTTTTATCTGTCCGTTAACGGACTTGAGAACATTGTCTAGTCCTCCTCCATAGGTACATGAGAATGATTCGACGGACGTAGAAAATATGCGTGTATTAGTCTTATCATAGGTCAGAGTAACGTCAGTGTCCCCCACCAAGTCTATCTCGGTCGTGGTACGTCCCTTGGTGTAGCCCCCAACAGAAGCAGTAAAGAAACCCTCATGGAGTGTTTGTATCGGCTGGTTCCAAGACAGAGTATATTTATTCATCTTCTGTCCGTTGATGCTATCACACCTAAGAGCCTCGTACAAATCATTAGCATCCACCGCAAACGTGGCAAGGGGTAGTCTCTTTGTGCCGTCCTTCAACTCGTATGAGCCATCAGGACCGAACTTAGCCACTCTAAGGATAGATTGTTTTTCCCAGTCTTCCAATAGTGTGGGAGTATGCAAAAACGCCCTGCAATTACCATTACTGGTAATGGTGGTCTGCTTCTTTCCCGACTTTATCTTCAATCTACCTCCGGCCTTATCATAGGTCAGAGTAACTTGATTACCATGCTGTTTGAGAATCCCTAAGAGGTCCGATATACTACTCACTGGGAATGCCCCCGTGCCTTCACATGGAGTTGAGAAAACGGAGAGGGAAGTAACCCCATCCTTAACCAAGGAACACGTCGAAGCCCTACTACCGTCGGCTCTGATGATACACGCAACCACTTGGTCCTGTAAAGACCCCGCTACCACTTGCTTGCGTTGAGTCCTCTGTAGTAGGGTGACTAGATTATTACAATCAATCTTCATTGATAGCATCATCTTCACCCCACTTCAAGAAGGGCAGACCGGTCCATTCTACATTACCATCCTTAACACTGAGGATGGTGTGGGTAGTTCCAAGGAACTCCATGTTCTTACCCTTCATCTCCTCGATGGAAGCCTTGATTACCCATTCATTTTCTGCTAGACCCTTATCTACCTTGACACCAGCCGCTCGGTCCCCCTTCTTAGTGTATCTCGTTAGGAACAACTGTTGGGAAAAGTATCTCATAGTCCCCTTGTCCCACTCCGGCCTCTCACCGACTGTCATTAGTACCTTCTTACCAGTACCGTCATCGGCAAACTGCTTCTCTTCCTTTAGATGGAAGGTATAGAATACTCTCTCTACGGGAAGACCGTGAACTCTGCTCATCGTGTCTCTGTAAATCTTGTTTCGTACTCGCCACTCCGCTTGGTTGAACTTCTCCCCATCCTCTACGTTTACTGGGTTCTTTGAACGTGTCATCAACCAGTGAGTCATAGCATGTTCGCACCACTTGAGATAGGAAGACATACCATCCATAATGATTGCTCCATACTCACCGGGCTTCTCTGCCATTTCCTGTGCTAGAATATTGATGTACCAATTGACCTTATCAATCAGCGCAACGTAGTTAACTGAGTTGTCCTCATTGAAGATACTGTCGTCCGTCTCGTCGTGGAGAGGGATAACTACGATGTTTGGGTTATCCCCGTAGATGTGTTCTACGGTAGCCTGTGCGCTGTTATCTACATCGAAGATTACGGTCTTCTTGTTAGGGTCGCACATAGAAAGCGCAGTACCAGTCTTAGCAGTGTTCTCCCTACCTACTAGGGACATTCTAACCGGGACTGATTGCGCCCTTACGGTGAGGAACCTATTCCTGTAATACTCCTCGTTGTAGGCAAACTTGGGCCCCTCGGGGGGAGCGGTGGTGGTCGGGGTAACATTACCCCAACTCACGCATCCCACCCCTCTTCGTTATCCATAGACATCCCACCTACGGACTCAACTTGGTCAAAGGCCCACCATCCGTTGACGGAAAGCCTCATGTCGCCCTCGTTTCCTCTCCAAGTCTGCCCAACAAGCATAACCTTGGTTCCTACTGCAAAGTCAACTAGGTTCTCTTGAGAAGCAGGGACATATACGTCCACAGTATCAGCCATGGAAGTCATATCTAGGTCGGCGCAAATCATCACGCATCCCCCCTTGTCCCTAGGGTCTATGTGTATTACCTCTGTTGGTACGACCAACATTCTATCATACCAGCCAGCCTGTTCGCGGTACGTGTTGTAGTAATTCTCCAACCCTGCTAGGGAAGGTAGTGTGTCCTCCGGCAAGTATGTCGGCATCAGTCCTAGAGCCGACTGACCATCTCGGTAGATGATAGGTGGTTCAGGGAATAGAGTAGACTTGTCCTCGTCTGCAACAAACTCGGTCACCCCGTCCTTGACGTAGGCACTGTCTCCGTTCCTAGCCGGACGTAGGGAAACCCTACCCGGTATGAAAGTTGGGAACTGAATATCTGCTCCCTTTCCGTTGCCACTGACTCTGATAGGCTTCCACTCTCCACCGTCTCCCTCTTGCCGGCCAAAGAATAGACATACTCTCTCCTTCTCATCCTGTGGGCGAGCCCTACCGAACTTGAAATTAGCATCTCCGCTTGGGAAGGTTGGGTTGTTCTTGTCCCACACCACATAGAAGTGGGTGTTGGAGTCTAGTGCCATGGTGTGCTTTGGTAGGCTATCTACCTCAGACGTGCCTCCGAAGTCATCCCTTGATGAGCGGGTGTAAGTACCGTCGTGGTTGTTCTCAAAGATGACTACTGCGCCTTGCTCTACTAGGGCTGTCTTCATTCCCTCGTCTGCCCCAACCAATTGGTTCTTCATCTTGTTGTAGAGAATCTTTCCCCACTCCTTTGGGCGCGGGACGCTTACAAACATTCCCTCAAACCATACCGCACCGCTACGGCGCATACTCGCCTGTTCGTTATTTATCTGCCTTGCTGCTACACGCATAGAAAGAATGTCTATGTCCTCATCGGACTTGCCCGCGTTCTTCCACGCGGCCCCTTGGTCCTCTCGGACCGAAAGCGACTTTGCCTTAAGCCGCTCCAAATCTATCCCTATACTGTTAGCCATGTTGTTCAATATCTGCTCGTTCATATTCTACCTCTCCGGTTATTTTCCCCTATCTTCACGGGGTTATAAGTATCGCGGTCAACACACATTCTCACGAAATTGTGCCCCACTATTTCCTCATGTACCCCCGCTATCAAGTCCCGCTCGCTTGTTGTTGCGGCGTTCACGACTCTCATTTTTGAGTCCGGACTTGCGCTACTACTAATAGCATAGGTGAATATATCTCTTATGGTGTTCCTAAGTGAGTCGGGCCTTTGTTGTACCATTTCGGCCGCACCCTCAAAGTCTCGTTCCTTGAAGCAAAGAGTTAGGTAGGCTTCGGAATGGAAATCCCTTCCCTCCAAACCATTCAACCAAGCATCAGCATCTTCATGACCTGACGCTAGTTTGATACTGTGGTATGCCTGTAAAGCGTTTATGCTCCTTCGTAAATCTCCACTGTGGTTCCTACATATCCTATGTAGGTTGGTTTCTGTTATCTCGACACCCTCTGCTCCGCATATGTGTCTCAGTCTAGTAAATGCATCCTCGTCACTTATTGTTTGGAATGTCAGAGTCTCGCACCTAGATAGAAGATAATCACTAATCTTACTCTTGTCGTTACAAGTCAAGATGAACGTCCCCTGTGAATTTTCAATGACTCCCTTGAGGGCGGATTGTGCCGCAGGGGTCAACTGGTCAGCCTCATCAAGAAGGAACACCTGTTCCCTAACTCCGTTACGGGACATCGGTAGTAACTGCTCCTCAACAAACTCTATCCCCCTAGTTTTCTTGCTACTAGCATTGAAGATGTGTATAGGCCAACCGGCCTCCTTAGCCAAAACTATCGCTGTGCTTGTCTTTCCAGTTCCCGGTTCCGTGCTGTAAAATAACCAGTGTGTTGATAATCTATTTTCCCTTCCCTGTTGAGAATGGGTGAACAGACGTGAATGCACGTCCGACTGTCCCACAATATCCTCTAGTCTCTCCGGCCTATATTTCTCCGCCCAATTCTTCATTATTTCTCCCCCTCATTCAAAATCACCTACCAATCCTTCCATCAGTAGATTTTCTAGTGCTGTGTAGATGTTACACATCTCAATGTGCGAACTTCTCAGTGTAACCATGTCCTTATCTCGCAGGTCCGCTTCAAGGGACAGTGTAATACCCATCATAATACCCCTTATGAACTCCGGACTCCATTGTTTACAGTAGTTGGATTCTATGTCCTCCATTTCATTCATAGGTTCCATAGTTTCATCCAACGAAGAGTAAAGGGCTAAAGAACGACGCCCCAAAAGAACGACGGCCAAGTTCTCCGGTGAAAGAATGTCGTTCATCTTCCTTCCGGCGGGATTACCAGTTATCTGTCCTATCATATCCATCATCATCCTAACCCATTCATCATTGTTCTCGTCCATGAGATAAATAGTCAAACAGTGTTGTATAGACCTTCGTTATCTCAATCTCCTTTTCTTCAATTACATATGTTACGGAACCACCCCTAGTAAATCTAGGTGATATCTCTAAACACTTCCCACATTCCTTTAGGGTTCGTGCGTACTTATCCGTCATACACCAGTCGGGCCAAGATAACCAAGTGGTATCTCCACACAACCTACCGTCGCCACTGTCTATGTGTATTTTGCTAGGGGCCCTCATTCTACCTTCTCCTTGTAATCCTTATGACTTCTAGGTAAAAGATGTCTCCTTCTTTCTGCCAAGTTATCTATCAATTCTGCAACCTTTGTTGCGCCTTTGTTGAAGCGACTCAAAGATATGTCGTCGCGTTCGGGAACCATCTGTTCCTTCAACATATCTAATGGTATCTCTCTCAAGACATACTTGAGAATTTCGTATTCCACTATGGGTATCTTCTGTATCTTTGCCTTCGCCATAAATACAATTAGACCCGACGGTCTTTAATCTTTGCGCTTCGGTGAGTTTATCTTTCTGATACAGGCTAGACAAATATCCTCTCCCTCTCTCAAAACTCTTACTCTTCCGCAGGGGGGACATTTACTAGCCTTCCTTTTCTCGCTTGGGGTCATAACAGTGGGACTTCGTGTGTGGGTTATGTCTTCCTTATCTCTTATGATGTTTCTATCCACGTCATATACTAAATGTTGTGTTTTTATTCCTATCGCGTTCTCGACAAATTGTGTACCTACTGCTATTATCTGTGAATTTTTACACAATATGGAAGATAGACTATGGGGTGACGGTATATTTCTTACTGATTTTTCCTTAGCCAAAAGAGCAGCCATAGCCTCTTTAGTCATAGCCCCATGCTCAAATAATAATGCTACTACTATACGCCTAATACGTCGGTTGTTCGCACTCATGTTGATATAACGAAGGGAAGGGTATTTGAGGCTTTCTAGTCATCCTGATTCATCCATATCATAGTATTGGTGAAACTACTTGCTTCGTTATTTGCACTTTGTGGGCCTTGCTGTACTACTATACCCCCATTGAAGATATTGTGTAGCCATATACTAATAAAGTTAAGACCCCAAAATGTCAAACAACAAAATACCCCGGTCCCTAAATCCATTCATTAACCCTCTCCTTTTTCTTCTTCATTTTACTGGGTAGAACCTCATTGGTGTCCCTCACCTCGTTAGCGACAGCCTTGTTGTTTTTAATTATTGTTTCCCAGTATTTATCTCTAGATGTGAATGGGTAAGGTATTTCTTCCTGTACCCTCTTCTTGGTAGGGTACTTAACGTGCCTAACGTCGGGAGTAATACCAAATGCTATCAGAGCCTTGGTGTATTCATCATCTAGGATTAATGTCCCGGCAATCTCTCTCCAAAAATCCATTTGGTGTGGTATGTTGGCTCTAGCAAACGCTAAGGCTAGAGGGATGGGCGCATTCTCTATTTCGGAAAGCACCCTGTCTCTATCAGACCAAGAAAGCATAGCAGAACAGGCACGAACATAATTTTCCTTCTTCCTCTTCTCTAGGCTTTCGTCTATTATCACACTACCCTCGCTCTTTTTTGTTATCTTGGGGTACTTGTCGGTAACTATTACTAGTCGGTGTCTTATCTCCGGCAACCATTCTAGGACGTTCTTCTCAGTGAACTTGTCCGTGTGAAAAATATAGGTGGTGTTCTCGTTGATGGGAGGGGAACACATCACTCCAAACATTTCAACGTAGTGACCCGCTTTGAAAGGCTCACTGTGCTTTGAAAATATTACTACTCCGATGAAGATTCCCCCACCTTAATATCACTCATAAAGGGGTCGTTGATTAATATGTAGTCTCTCACTCTTCTATACTGTGCTTTGGAAAGACCCCATGCTTCCATTACCGATTTAGCAGTAAGAGAATACCCCCAAAAAGACCAGTGAATCCCATCAGACATTATGTAGGATGTCAACCCATCCTCCTTCATGGCCTCTATTAGAAGACACATCTCCTTGGCGGGGATTGTGCGAGCAAACAGACTACGCTTAGGGCCAACCCTCCACGTCTTTGTCTTCCCTCTCATCCAATAACCTCGTAATCCGTATCAATAATATGCGTGGGTGTTTTGAGGGCGGCCATCCTCAACTCCACATCGTCTAATATTTCGGGGTGGTGTCTGAGAGATTCAACTAGGATTCTACTAAGACTATCCATCCTAGCCTCTGCTAGTAATAATTGTGAGTCTACACCAATCTCCTTCTTCAATTGACCCACCAACTTGAGAGAGGCGTTAGCCTGTCCTATCAACCTTGTAGCATCAGAAACAAACTCCGATGACATACCCTCAACAGATTTCATTTCATCCAACTCATCTAGATACCCCATTATCCTATTTACAATGCTCTCAGCCGTGTCTAAGGTATCTATTGATTGTTTCCTAGCCTCCTCTATATGCGTGGCCTCAGACGCGCTGTATTCGATATGGTCAGTCATGTGGGTCATGGATGTCCCCTCGTTCCAGCCATGTCTCTCATCAGCATAATGAGTAGTAACATCATCAGACTTCAATTCTATTTCAAGAGCGCGTCTATCGGAATCAGCCATCGAACAGAAGGGACAGTCAGTTGCCAGTACCCACTGTAATACATCTATGACGAAGGCGTCAACCTCACGACCCATTCTCTGTTCTATTTCTCTTCTAGTTCTCATTACAATCATACTCCTCGGCGCACCACTGCGTTCCCGCTTCACTTAAGTCCCAAATTGTAGTTTGGGCCTGTCTATCTATCCCCTTGGAAATCACTCTGTAATCCTTTCCTAGAAGTGCGCCCAACTTTCTATTATTCATAGCGTATCTAGTATTCCTCAACAACTTACCATTAATCAACGTGCTTTGCGACCTAAGTTGTTCCGTGCTGCTTTCACCGTTGAAGTACATGTATCTAAGCGCACCTAGAACCATGAAGGACTTCTTATGTTTGGTCGCCAAAAACCCGGTTCGCTTCTTGAATCCATCCATCTTCATGCACCATACCTGTAATCATCAAGAATATATTGTTCGTAGTTTTCGGAGAGTCCCCAAATAGTAGGCTCTCCCCTTTTCTTGTAAACAGGGGTTACTCCGCCGTGTCTTGAAAGTTTGGCGGCCAACTGATTAATCGAGGGACATGACTTGGTAGTCTTCACTAGAACATCCCTACCCTTGACTACCTTACCTCTATTAGCCATATATTCCACTGTCCTGTAAGTCATGTTATTGAGTATCTTCTGCGTACTAGATGGGCCGTTCTCCATGATATATATCAGGGCGGCCCTCATGACACGACTCCTCTTTCGCTGTCTTGCGTTTCTACCCTTCAATTTATTGAAATCACTCATGCACTCACCTCTTCGGGGTAGCCGAACCTACAAACCACACCCTTCCTCCCTCTACCGGACTTCTGCGACTCGTGTTCCGCATACCATCTCTGTGGTATCAAATTATCTTCTATCCATGCCTTAGCCATTTGGTAATCTCCACCGGAAATCATTCTAGAGACTTCCTTGACAACCTGAGACTTGGGAAGGTCGCGTAGCCAAAAGGTAGTTCTTATCAATTCCAAGTCGGCGTCCATAACTCTCCTTCTCATGGCTAGGGAATCATCCAAGATTTTTCGTAGTCTATCATCTACTGTGATTACTAGCGGCTCTCCTCCTCTCCATTCCTCTTTCATCATGTGATAACCAATACAAATCCTACGGAAAAGGTCTGCCTCATACGACCTAACATCGGGACGCTCTATCCACTCGGCCACGTCGTCAGTAAATATTACTCCTTGGGGTGGGTTAGCGACAGCATCCTCCATCCTAGTACGAACCCAATTCCTTATCTCTATCGTCTTGTTAGCGAGTTTGATTCGTTCCTCGTTCCCCATATTGGATTGTTTGTGTTGGGCCTCCTTATATTGTCTTTCCTTCTCCGGGGTCATCTCTATGTCTATGATAAAGAAGCGTCGGTCTAGCCCGGAGTCTAACTCAAACCTCGCTGGCTGTGTACCGGCCCATATGGTATAACGGGTAGTGTAGTTAACCCAACCCGCCTTCATAGCCTTCTGTACCCTTCCATTATCTAGAGAGGTAAGAAGTTGGTTCTTCATATCAAGGCTATGGTCTTTCTTAGCCGCATCACTCATGGAAGAAAACTCCTCAAAACCCAAGAAGCCCCCACACATCTCTCTAGCAATCGGCCTACCCATGATATTACCTTCCTCATCAACGCTACCAAACATACCTGCTTCGGTAATAGAGTTGGCTCCCATCATAGTATTGAACCCCTGTCCTACATCAGCATTATCACTGTATATCAAACCAGTTCTTTCGGCCAAGAACATTAGTATGAGGATGGACTTACCACTCCCCTTCTTACCCCTTAGCATTATGTGTATTCTAGTGTCGGGTAACTGGGACATGGGTGTATAGAAGGGCATGTTGTTATGCCTCATGGGGCAATTGGGGATGGTGAAATCCTTTTCCGCATCCACATAAGGACTGAGGGGGTCGAAGTCACACCTACTACACTTGTTTAGTGTATTGAAGATGTGTGCGCCTATGGAACAGACGAAAACATCTAACTTGTCGTCAACATCAACATAGTGATTTTCCCTAGCGAAGCCCGATACTTCCTCAAATATATTCATCCAAACATCCCTCCTCCCCCATGCGAGGAGTTCTCAAATCCACTCATGAATATATCAATCGGGTTAGAATCATCGAGGTGCTGTGAGAAATCAAATATGGCAGACATGACCGTATCTAATCTTTCCTCGTCACAAGAGAGTCCTAACACATCGCCACAATATTCCTTCATGCTTTCTATGGAATCCTTATCGACTAGAGCGAATGAAGATGAGGAAATAACCACCCAAGCACCTATTTCATCCCTAGTAGAGAAGGACGTGAATATTTCGGGGAAGAGCCATGCAGGGGTAGAGAGTATTATGTCTTTGTTAATTATCCTACCTCCTGTGGTCATTGCGCTCTCCTTCTTGAAGACATAATCAAATACTGCTATCTCTCCTTCGTTTATCGAATCAGTGGTGTTAGATGTACTGAAAAGACTCATGGTATCGGTAGCCAAGTAAGTCAGTTGGTCTACACCAAGGGGGTCTAGTGCCATGATAACATCTCTGATAACTGGGTATGAAAATATCCACACTGACTTGTTAGCAGTTTCTTCAAGGGACGGTTCTACATCTGCAAAATGAGTGAGTCTCAATATGAAGAACCTGTCCCCCTCATCATTGTCTCTTTGATATAATCTCCATTCGGGGAAAAGCGGCTCCGGTATATGATTGAGGGCGGGAGCCGAGTGAAGCCTAGAATATATTTTGGCTATTGGTTCCTCTTGGCCGATAAGTCCCATCCCTGTAATGAAGGGGCAGAAGCCCACCTCCGTTTGGTTGAACACCACCAAGTGGGTTTGCTTCTCCTCCGGCTTTCCATTCATCCATACTATGTCTGTGTCTGTCAATTGTTGTATCTCCTTTACCATTCTATCCCACTCTCCTTTACGTGTCTTCTGATGAAATCCGGAAACTTACTTAGTGGTTTGTTAGTTGCCTTCAATCTAGGAACCAATACATCTAGGGGAATCGCTTCATAGAGTGCGTCCCTGCCCTGCGTTACTTTCCGAAAGTAGGTTCCCCCGTTGCCCCTACACCCGGCTAGAATACTACTTACCGAGTGCACGTTGGCGTCATCTCCTTTCTTGAGAGCCCTAGAAGAGAAATAGTATCTCTTCTCTCCCTTCCTATGTACTTCCTTCTTCACGGTTCCATCGGAGTACCTGTAATAATCTACTATTGTACCAACCTCATATTTTCTAGACTTATTGGTAGTCCCGTATGAGGGGTGGGAAGTATCTTCGCCCTGTCCTCTTTGGTCCTTGGAAACGTAAGTCCCATTCCTGACTTTCCTAACTCGTGTATTTAGGATATCGGTTAGTTCCCTTGCTGACTGGGGACCGTCGGCCATCAACCTATGCCAAAGCCAAGCCTTCAATCTCTTCTTACCCTTCGCCATATCATCACCTGTCTTCATCTGTATTTAATTATTCTTTTGTTTCGTCCCCGCACAGAAGTAATAAATCGCTACACTGCTAGGTTATCCTCTAATTGTTTTATTTCCTCAAAGGTATGTAGAAGGAATAGTAAGGGGCTTACCTAAACACACTATTGAAGAAATAAAACAATTACAGAAAACGCTGCACTGCTCTCAACTTATTTTGTCTCTAGGCCCACAGAATGATAAAAACAATTCGTGTTCTATCCTGTTTTGCTCGTGGAGAGATAGTTTCGGGGACACTCCCCTAAACTGCGTGTTGGTGTGAGGCTTACGTATATACCAGTGCATAGCAAGCGCGGAAATGTAATTGGAAATAGTTTCGGATAACAAGTCCTTGCTTATCTTGCTAGGCTCCTTGTTTATGATAGTGTAGGGCAACGGCTGTACCGTCAAGCCATTGGGCAGTGAGTACCTTCCCCTGACCATGACCCTCTTGCCTAGAATTAGTATTTGTAGGCTATGATTCTCGTCGCTGTTTATCTGAATCGTAGGGTAGTTTGCTACCAAGTGAGAATCGTTCTCAGTGGTAACAGTTGTGTTTAGGAATGAGATACTAGCGTTGGGCCAGTGGGGAAAGATGAAGTCCTGTATCTCCTTTCTGAATGCCTTGTAAGTCTCGCTCCCCGCCGCCTTTCCTACCGTCACAATTTCCCCATCAGTGTGGTAGATAGATTCCTCTACACCGAACAGGAAACTGACTGAGTTTTCAGTCGCTTCCTCTAGGTAGTCCTCAATCAACTCCTTCATAGGAATCATAGAAGACATATGTATTAATTCTGATTTGGTGAGTCCGTAACCACCCTCATTACTACATAGGTTCAATATACTCTTTACGGTATTCCACCTAACCGCATCCAATGTAAAGAAGCCGTCCACTTCTAAGAGGATTCTTAGGGGGTGTGGGTCTGCCCTTACAACCTTCACTGTTGATGCCTTGAAAGGGCCATAGTATCTCATATATCCCACACCACGTCTGCTTCTGCTCCACACTGATGACACACTAGCGTACCAAAAATATGGTGGTACGTAGATTGCTCATGCGTACAATCGAAAAATTTCTTCATTCTCGCGGCGTATGCCTTGTCGTCTGCTATCTCTCTTGCCTTTCCCTGTATTCCTTCTTCGTCTTCCATTCTAAGTCCTCCTTTCTACCCAATCGGTATATTGTTTGATGTTTTCCATTTTGTAGAGTTTTCTCCCGTACTGGGGTCTTCCGTCGTTTGTTAGTGCGCCGTATTTCTTAGCGTCTTCCATGCCCTGTATCTTGATGAAGTTGATACCTCTAGCACCTCTCAGTAACATAGTCACTTGGTTGGTACTAGATGCTGTCCTCACAAGACCTGTCTCATTCAATCGGAATGTGATTTGAGAAGCGGTTAGTACCTCCCCGTCGGAGAGGATAGAACCAATATGTCTTCTAGTCATTATGTGTCGCCTACTCATATTATTACCTCGTTAGTTTGGTGGGGGAGGAGGGAGGTGCTGTGGGGATGGTCAAGCACCCACCTCGTCAGCCGTCAACCGGTCCTTCTAACCCTCCCCTCCCCTTGTGTCTGTTTTGTTTGGTGGAGGGGGGTGTGGTGAGATGGAGAGAAGTGAAAAATCCGCCAAGAAAAAGAAACAATCCTTCTCACCTGAGATGGTTAAACCACCCGTTCCATAGTTGACCCTACTTCCCCCCTCCGTAAATGCCTCGATGCCTTAGTTATTAAACCTTTTGTTTCGGTGAGTTTATTTAGACTTCACCCTTTGTCGTACTGCGGCAAACCGCTTCACTAAGTCCCTATATGACTTGGTGGAGGTTTGTGTTCTAGGAGCGGCTACTCCTAACCAATTGTACCCGTCGCTGATTAACTGTTCTAGTGTCTGTATTTGTTCCTCACAGTTATCCGTCTTGCTAATGCGAGACGATTTGTAATTATCTACGTCGTTATCATTTTTAGTCCCCACGAAACCACACTGGGCACACACCACTAATGGTAACTCTAGGTTTTCGATTTCGTAGATAGTGCCGTCATCACACCAACAAGTTCCATAAGTCTTCATGTTTGGGGGTGGTCTGTATTTCTTCATCCTACTCTTCCCCCTGCTCCACTAAGTCCCATGCTTCATCTGTAAATGGAAAGTCGTGAGACACTATACACACCGGGGGTATTGGTGAACTATTATCAGGGAAAGAAAGTTTCTTGTATTCTTTGCCAAGAACCGAGAATCTATCAGGGTAGTGGTGTTGAAAGTAAGATGAACGGATGGTGTACATCTGCTCTGCGTCTAACAGTAATGAATGGGTGATGCTTCCTTCATTCTCCAATTCCTTATCGAAGCGAATAAAATATCTTAGCGCAATTTTACTCAAATAAGGTTTATAGACAATTAGCACAAAGGGTTGCGGGCCATATACGGCAAAGGTGTTACTTAGAGTCGCTGACGAAGTATGCACCGTAAATACAGGTGGTTCACCGGCAACAGAGTCTTTCTCGTATGTCCTGAATGTGGCGATGGCCGCGTTTAATAACGTAATCTTTTCCTCCGTTGTTTCGGGCCATATATCTTGGTAATGCTTCACACTCATACTCCAATCACCTCCGGTATCTCCCACCAATCAGGTGGGTTTGTGTGTCGGTAATGCACACCACCCTTGCTGTCTGCTTTGCTGTGGTAGTAACGACGGTATGCTTGAACCGCATCATCACCGCTTGCGTGGCTAATGAAAGTAAAGTCATCGTTAGGCACTACATCAAATGGCGCACCTATATGTTCGTTCAAGTGTGGTCTGAAATCATCGGGCATAGCGAGAGCAAACGGCGTTAGGTCGCCTTCGGGAATCATCTCACTCATACACAACATCTGATAGATTGGATTGTGACAGGCATGGACTTTGCCGAATCTCTTGTTGTATTCGGTGAGTAATGCCTGTGCGTGACGAGCCAACCAATTAAAGTTGGCACGATTATCTCCCGCCCAAATCGTGCATGGGTGATTTTTGTAACCCCCCAAGTATGGCCGTCCGGCCTTCGTCAACGGCATCTGCTCATCAGTAGCACCATGTCTACGCAGGGCTGATGCCATCATCTGTGCTGACTCAGTAACCATCTTAGGCACTCTCACGCAGTCCATCGCCTGTGCTGACTTCACTGGGTTCTCGTCTAGTACGAATATGTTCATTCTTACTCACTCCTTAGAACCGTATGTTCAGCGATAACAGCATCCTTAGCCAAACCCGACCTCATCCAAGTCGTTATTGTTATTAGACTAGTTAAATCATACTTGAGATTTGTACTTGAAGTCGTGAAAATCGTTCCCGACTTCAAGTGTATGGATATCCGCCGCAGTTTATCCCCGTATTTGCCTAATCCTGTATCCACCTCGGTAACTGCGGCTATTTCTCGTATGTCTAGGAAGGTTCTTCCACTCTCGGTATTTATCTCATGGATGAATCCTGAGACATCAGTATATGGTAACGGCCATTTCTCACTCATTCACTCGTCCTCCGGGTACATTATTTCATAGGCCCAGTTTTGTTGGGCTGTTGTGTCTATCCCATACTTACTACCATAAACCCTAAAGAAGTCATATACTTGTTGTGCTCCTACGGTTAGGCACATGTCCTCGATTTCGAACTTATCGTAGTCCAAAGGGTAATTCGCTACGTAACAAGCGGCATGAATCATCTTTGTGTAATCACCCATTCACTCGTCCTCCTTCAATGAATTAGCAAAGCCTTCCACCGACCAGTGCCTCCTCAAAGAGAAGTCAGCAAAGTAATCAAAGGAGTCGGTTTCCTTCCTCCACATACCCTCGGTTTCCTCGCCCGCTTCAATTGCATTCCCTCTCCACAAAAGCGCACCGGTATCGGTAGTCAACTGTTCCGTCAATATTATCAGACGCCCGTTGTGCTCATTCTTCATTATCATTCCAATTTCTATCATTACATTGTCGTTTATCATTTTTCCACTAATCCTGTATCTCATAGTCCATATCCATCAACACATCTACGTAATCCAATACGTTTTCTTGTAACCAATCGTATATTGAGCCATGCTCTAAATCTCTCGCGTCTATCTTTACTTCTTCGTTTATGTCTATCATTACTTTAACCTTTATTGTTGTCATCATTATTCCTCCGGTTCTGTTATCTCCTCGTGCTCTACCTCTATAATCTTTTTGGTTTGGTGAGTTTACTCTTCCTCAGTCTCTATATCCGTACTCAGTGTTTCCCAATTGGTAACGTCTCCGCCCTTTCTACTTCCGCTAGGGTTTGTATGCCTCACGTCGAAGTGGTGTGCTGCCCATATGTCCCACGCTTCCATCTCATCCTCTGCCTCTATTTCGTAAGTTATCTCAACTTGGTGCGTCACTGTATAGGTTTTAGTCTCGCTCATGCTTCATGCCTCCCTGCCGTAGTACATTTCAAGCAAAATTGAATCATGTGGAATAGGCTGCCATGAATGTTCAGCAAGAGGTTCGTGAGATGCGTTCAAACCACGGCGTAATGCCCAAGGGAGGCAAGGTTGTCGGCTATTGGTCGCTCCGCAGTTTTCGCAAAAGGCGTATAACAACTTTCCATCCTTCATGCTCTCGCCCCCTTGGGCCATTCTATGTTCTTAGCATAAACGGAACTCCATCTGTTACGGGAACCTTCTTTATTCTCTATCCACACTATACCACTTTCCATCTCCTTATTGAGATGGTGATAACCTTCAATGAGACTGAAAAAGTAGCGCGGCGGCATTCTAACCACCTTAAGACCGTCATGCGCCGTCCCAGTTACCTTGTGCAGCCTCTTTGGTTTCGGGAATAGTCCATCTGATGTTGTATCTACTGAGGGGGACTTTACGTATCTTACTCTGTCTTTGAATTTTCCCTTGTGCAGCCTACTCATCCTCTTCATCTCCATTTTTCTTTTTGTCGTCTTGGGCTTGGCTCATCTCTACCCAATATCTATCTGTTGTTTGTGCTATATCTGAGTACATATGCCAAGCAGCCTCTTCCTCACAATCACCACACCACTCAAGTATTCCCCAAACGGTTTCTTCGTACTGTGATGGCTCTCCACAAAACTCACACTCTCCTTCTGTCATCTTTATTCCCCCTTCCCTAAGAGGTCCGACATACTACCCCCATGTAAGTTTGTTATATTGCATTGGTACTGCCCATCATCAGTTACCCACCTATCACTGATACATACTTCAAAGTCTAGGTATAGCCACTCCTTACCACTACTCTCTTGCCTCTCAATCATCTGCTTCAAGTCGTTAATTAGTTCTATGCCATAACCACGAACATGGGGTCTTCCCTCAGAGTCTACGTATGTATTCCTACCAAGGCAATCTATGTCAGGGTAGGTGAACTTCCCTGAGATACTCCGTAGTAAGCCGTAGGCTGCTTCCATGTCCCTACTTTCTATGTTCTCTCTACATCTATTCAGTTCTGTCTGTAACTCATTCACCCTGTTGTTCAACCAATTAAGGTTCTCCACGTTCTCCTTATCTTCTTTCATCGTTCTTGCATCTGCCATTTCTTCATCAGTCATTTCTCTGCCTCCTGTAAAATCTCCTCGCCGTCCAAGTCTTTAATCCTTTTGGTTTGGTGAGTTTCTTATGTTGATTTTGATTCTCTTTGCTCCTGTACCATCCCAAACTGGCTCAAGACCATACTTAGATAGTATCTCCACAATGAAGTCACCGTCGCCAGCCCATGACAAGAAACACTCTTTTTCACTTCGTAGATTGTGGTCATCTTGACTATGGAAGAATACTACCTTCTCGTGCTTTCCTTTGGGAACAGCATCCCAACCGCAAGTTTGACAACACCAAAAGTTCATCCTAGAAAAATATCCGTGGCTCCTCAAGTCTTTGAAAGCCGCCCTTATTCTTGGGTAGCCTCCATATCCGGTTGCACTACGATATTCCCGAAACATAAACACCCCATCCTCATTGAAATACTCTTCATTAACCATCAGAATTCCCCTCCTAGAACTGGCGAATCCCCTTCTGCTAGAGGGGCATCCACCGATTCCTCCTCGTTCTTCTCAATCCAATCAATCTCATCATCGGGAACGTCATCTTCATAATAGATTGCATCTACCGGACACTCGGAAACGCAAGCATTACAGTCTATACAATCGTCAGGGTCTATCACCAAGTAAGTATCTAATTCTCTGAATGCGTCCACAGGACAAACTGCTACGCAATCTTGGTACTTATGACCAACACAAGCCGAAGTTACTACATAGGTCATCCACTAATCACCTCATCTATCTCAAGAAGAACCTCGTTACCTTCTTCTGCGCTCTCAACCTCTTTGTAGGAAAGGTCACCAATGCGCCTGAGTTTCTCTCTTAATTGCCTGACTTCTGTGAGTGCCCACAAACAATGTCTTCGCTCAATCCTTCCTTCATTCATAGCATTCCTAAACTCGGTAAGATGGTATGGGTGAATATCTCTAGTTTCGTAATATTTGTCTGTGTCAATCATTCTTCTTCACCTCTCTCAATCATTTTTGCATCGCAAGTGGGACAGTGCCATGCGTGGGAATCAATGTTCCATGTCTCATCACACTTAGGACAATACCCATCCTCATACCAATCCATGTGTCCTTCGTATTTGTCTGTGTCAATCATTCTTCTCCCCCCTTCGGGAACATCATGGCTGCGTATATGCTAAAGGTGTCCCATGCTATACCCAAATCCGCATCATGGCAGCGGTATGCTTCATGTAGCACCTCTCTTGCTTGCTCTCTCGTTAGACGAGGAACATACAATAACACATCATCAACACACCATACAATGTGGATATGGTCGCCGTCTTCGCTAATCATTCTTCCATCGCCTCCACAATTTCTTTTACAATATTAGCAATCAGGCTTGGAGATACAAACGGAGTCATACCTTCTGCGTCTCTATACGCATTGAGATATGAACCGCGAGCGGTGTTGGAAGCCTCTTCAAAATCCATTCCCAAATACTCCATCATTATTTCGTCTATCACTTCATTCATTACTCTTCCCCCTCGTATCTGAATCTGTATTCTTCGCCATCCCAATAGTATTCACCCTCACCGTTTTCATTCCAATGTTCAAGAAGTTCCTCGGCTTTCTGCAAGTGGTAACGCAACCGCTTGAATTCTGCTAGGAGAAGTGGTGCGTCATAGATAAGTTTCATATCAGGATGCGTATTCTTAGAACCGTAGTATTTATCGGGAACTTCTTCATGTCTTGCAACGACAGTCCAAGGTGCTTTGCGTGTACTACCCCAAGGCGCAGGTGTGTGTCCTAAGTATCTGTCTGTGTCAATTTCTAGTCCATACCAATGGTCGCCGTCTTCGCTAATCATTCCTCTTCCTCCATCCATCTCTTTGCATGGTAATCCCAAGCCGGTAGATTGTGCGTTTCCATCAATTCCACCAGTTCACTCATAGCAGTGCGGTTGTTCTTGGTAAACATATTGCGACGGCGAGGAGGACAACTGCCATCATAGGTTCCCTTTTTGTTAATCCATGCCGCACTATCTACCATAATACCGGTAAATTCCTCTATGAAATCAAGCAATACAGAACCTCTCATTAGAGCATCTTGTAATGCTTGGGCCAAGACTTGTTCTCTATCGAACTGTATTGAATTTTCGCTCTTGTCTTCGGAGTGTTTGCCCCAAGCGAAGCCGCCGTTCCCCTTCGTTCCAAAGAAGGTCATTATCTCTGCTAGGTTTTCGTCCCTCCAACTGTATAGTTTCCAATCAGCAATATTCTGATTCTTCATCCAATCATCCCCGTAGTGTATCTTAATAGTTCTACCAAAGCCGGGGTAGCCATCTTGATAGGTATAGGTGGATTTCTTATCCCTATTACCTATCATCTCTATGTCCTTGTATGCTCGCTTCTCTTCTGTTTCTTTTTCTGTTTTCATTTTATTCACTCCAATATATTTTTCCTTGGTTATACAGTATCTCAAAATTAGGTGGTCTTGTATCGTTCGTCATCTTCTTCCGCTCCTATATTCTCCTGTCGTCTTGAGTCTATAATCCTTTTGCTTTGGTGAGTTTTAGGGGTATCTTAATAATTCGTGTATTTCTTGTCAGGTCTAGGGGGGTAGATTTCCCCTGCTATTCTTTCAAAGTCCTTTTCGTTTAGTTGAATACAATTACCGTTAAGATACCATGATGTAATGTCGGACATAACGGTGTCGCCCTTCCAACGGAAGGCTACGGCGATGTCGTATTCACCCATATCATCTTTCTTCATTTGTGTTAGGACATCTAACAATTCATCAACCTTCATTCTTCCACCTCTTTTTTTGCCTTCGCTAATCGTTCAGCCTCTTCCTTTACAACATACCACACGCTAGAGGAGTCTACAAGGGCCTGTACTACCGGCGGTAGCAAGACTAGAGTTTTTCGTAACTCCCTTTCCACAGAATAAGATATTCCGTAATCTTTCGGCAAGACACCGCTCAGAGTATCCGCAAAATGCTCGTCAACCTCTTGTAAATCCTCTAATAAATGAGTGATAAGTTCGCTATACCTATCAAGGTGGTCTAGTAGTTCTTGACTGTAATCCATACTCACCACTCCTCCCAATCAAAAACGAGTCCCGCTATTGCTCTCGCTACTTGTGAAGGACTTATCCATGAGCCTCTCACATAGCACCCTCTCTCATTCGTCCAAGCAGTATGCAAGGACATACCACAGGCCGCGTAACACGCCCTGTCTACTTCTCTCATCTCGGGTCGTAAGAACCACTCGCGCCTAAAACCTTCATCAAATGCATTAGTATCTCTATACATCACTCTTCCTCCTCGTATATTTTCTGTAACATTCGGTAAGCGGTCGCACTCAGTACCTTATCCACCTGAGTCTTTCTCCAAAAACCCAACTGCCCGTTGTACTTGTTCACTCCTCTAACTTTCTTTCCCTTGTTGTATCTACTTCTCTGTTTGCTCATAGTTTTTCCTCCTATTTCAATCCTATAATCTTTTTGTTTCGGTGAGTTTTATCTTCTTCCTTGGAGATAAGGTAAGGACTGATAGTAAAGTGTCGAGGCTAATTCCGGCTCATCTATCAGCCTTTTGATGTCCTCTCTGCGCTTGATTAACTCCGACCGTTGCTCTTCAATAACATTCTCAAGCCTTTGCTTTTCTTCAAAGGTAGCATCTAGTTGTCGTTCCATAAATTCCATTCTTTCCTCATGGTTCATTACATCCCAAACTGCCAGTCTCAATTCAATCTCATATCCTAAGTCTTTCTCAAACTTCATCTTGTCACTCATTCTATCACCTCACCATAGAGTGTCTCCAAGTATTCGGGACCGGCGCAATCAGAACAAATTACAATCTGACCGAAGCCTTGTTGGTAATGCAAGTCGTGGCCCTTTCCTATATATGGACGATATAATAGATTGCAGTAGTCGCAAGGATAATGATACTCAAAGATGTCAAAACTCATTGTTCTTCATCTCCTATGTAGTAAGGACTGCATTCATCTTCTTGTTCCGCCTTTAACCAACAGTGAGGGCATTCCATCTCCTCTCTCTCTTTTGTATTATTATTCCACATGTATGCGACAAACTGCTCACTGTTACATGAGCATCTATTTAGTAATCTATGGCCGTCCCTCTCGACATCATAGAATTCCCAGTAGCCTCCGGTGTCTATGGTTTGTGACCACTTCCATACATTCTCCACTTCTTCCTGTATCATGGCGGGCCATGTCTGATACTGCTTCCCGGTGTAGTCGGTCTTCCACTCCAATCCAATCCTTTCCGTGTTTCGTCTCAGAATCTTGGTTTTGTTGGGATGGTATCGAAATCTTATGGACTCATAATACCAATCGTCATAATCCCTACCGGGGTTTTCTTCTTCAAACTGCTCTCTACTCAATATGTTTATCATCATTTCACCTTCTTATTTTTCTATCTTGGAGGGAGGGCCGGCTGACCGACCCCCCCTCGTTCTAGTCTCACTCCTTGGCCTCCACCCCGAAGTATTCGGGGAGTAGGTACTCGCAAACCTTCTGAGCCTTGGAAGCCGCCGAGAAGATAAACTTCTGTCCGTCGTCCTTGGCATCCTTGATGGCTTTCAGCCATGACTTCATGTACGCCGCGTGGTTTTCCATATTCTCCTCTATGGAGGTATCTTCGATACCTAGGGCTATGCACATCATCGAGGCCGACATCTCCGCCACCAATTCCTCGTAAGCATAATCCTCACTACCGAACCGACCCGACATATCTCTATCTAGTCTTTCGGGATGTCCCGTCCAGTGAGCCATCTCATGAGAGATGGTAGCACATCGACCCGTCGGGGTCTTGAAGTGCTTCCTTTCCGGTACTTGGATATAATCTACTGCCATGTTATAGAAGGCGGAGCCTCCTCCCTCGCGGAAGTCTATCTTGTGTTCCTTCAAGAGAGAATCAATATGCTCCTCTGCTTCGGTCTTGGCCGTTTCGGTTTCCTTCTTGGTGGGCTTCTTCTTCTTGGGAATCGGCAGCCCTGTCTGAGACTTGTTGAACACCATGAAGAACCGCTGAATCCAAACGCTCCGCGTCTCCCTCTTCTTTTCTCCGGTCTTTTCGTCTTCGACTTCGTTTGTGTAGGATTTCATTTCGTAGAAGACAACCGGGAAAGATGCCTGTCCCTTCTTGACCCCATAGTAAGCCGTAGGCTTCTTCCATGTTCCGCCATCCTTCTTCGTGACTTCCTTGAACTCACCCTTCTTGACGGCATGCTTCGCTGACTCCTTCTTCCAAAAGTCGAAGGTTCCCCACTCATCACTCTTGAACCCCTCACTAGACTTGAATAACATCAAAGACCATACATTTATGCCCTTGTAAGGGGTCTTCTTTGAACCGGTTGATGCCCTGATGGGTAGCCCATCAAGTAGTGCTCCGGCTCCGTCCCATGGCTTTTGCCAAGGACGGACGCCCCTCTTGAGTTGGTCGGTTATTACACCGGCCACCTTCTTGTGAGCGTTCTTGGCTCTCTCTTTCGCTGTCATCTTTTTCACTTCCTTTGCTATCATACTTCTTCCTCCTTGCTCTCATATTGTCCTGTACTTGCTAGTTAATATACCTTTCGCTTTGGTGAGTTTTACTATTCCGATGTAATGCCGAACCGGATTTCACCAATTTTTCCATAGTAGTCCTCCATCAATCTTTCCATCTGTTCGGGGGTTACGGTGAATCCCTCCGGTCCACTGTTCCGCACCGAGTTGATGATATAATTCATGAACTGTGTTAGCAGTCGGTTCTCCGCCTGTAATTTCCAAAGGTACTTCTCCTCTATATCCGTCATTGGCCCTCACACCCCCTTTGTCTATCTTCCTCTTCCATCTCTGCGGTAAGACCGCTAGTATCTTCCAATCTTTGTTCTATTGTGCTGAATAAATCATTGATTCTATCGTGTTCTTCGGGGAAAACAAATGGGCTTATCTCTATGAATTCGGACATAGCCCCTGCAAATTTCTCATACTCATCTAACATTCTCTGTGCTTCCTTTTTCAATTCCTCAGGAGTAAGTCTTTCCGCATTTCTCCCAAATCCTTGCATCATTTCTTCTTCATTTAGTTCACTCATATCTATCCCCCCATTCACTTATCAACTCGCCTAACTCACCTGACATATCATCCGGCTCCCCAATCGCTGCCATGCAAAAATCCATCAGTTCCGTGTGGTCGTAGGGGTCGCCATTCTCATTCATATAAATTTGCGCCGCTACGCAAGTCAGGTTGTATCTCATTTGTAGGTAGTTCTCTTTGGTTCGTTGCTGTGCCTCTGCCAGTAAAACATGTATTTCCCGCAAACTTTCAATTTCGCGGGTTTGGTCTTCCACTGTTTGGTAGAGTTCATGCAATGTCTCAAATAGTTTCTCTGCTTCATGCGTCATTCTTCTCGTCCTCAAATATACTAGGAATCGCTAGTTAATATACCTTTCGGTTTGGTGAGTTTTATCATTTATGTTACGTTTCTCTATTAGTTTTCTTGGTGGATGAATTTTCATTTTCTGCAACCGGTTTTTATGTTACTCCCATAAACGACCAAAAAAAATTAGGATTGGGGAGCCGAAGCCCCCCAACCCATTTACGTAATCAAGCGGTCAAATATTCGCCCGACTTTACCTTGGCCCTAACATCCTTTATGCTGTCCTCGTTCAAGAACTGCAATAGGTAGCGGTTAGTTGTCGCGCTGTAAAAATCCCAGTAGGGTTCATACAGGGTGACGGTTCCGTACTTCAAATCTCCAAGGCCCCCCGCCTTCGTTGCTACTTTGCTGCTGTAAGATTGGAAGGTTACGCCGTCATTAGTCTGTATTATGAACTGATTGGCCGCATATCCCCCGCTCGCGGTTCTCATGTTTTCCACCTTCATTCTCACGCCTCCCTAGATATCACACCATCGGAAACGAGGGCATCGTAGTTCTCCATCCACGAAACCAATACATTATTAGCCTCGCCTTCGGACATGCCGTAACCGTTCATTAGGAACGGGGCCGCACCGAACATATTAGTTATGCCCGATTGCCTCAGTGCTTCAAGGTACTCGTAGTACCCTGACCATTCTTCGTTGTATGCTTTTTCATTCTTCGTTTTCTCCATTTCTATTCCTCCTTGTCTTGATGTAGTTGAGAGCATCAATGGTAGATTGTAGTCCATTGTATGCTGAACCCTTTTCAATCTCGTGATTCATGAGAAGGTCTAGGGCCCTGTTTGCCCTGTCAAGGTACTCCTTGAGCATCTTGTTCTCTTCCAGTAGGTCTGCTAGGATGTCGTCATAATCGACTATCATCGGTTGTCCCTCCATCGGGATGCTCCCTTTGAGAAGCCCACAAAAGTCCAGTTAGGACTTGAGGGGTAGCCCCAGTCGTTCAGGTCAGCCTTTGGTATCTTGCTAATGGTTCGGGTCTTTTCCGCCATGAAACTCCTTTTTTTCTCAACTACTTAATGCTTTTGCTTCGGTGAGTTTTACTTATTATGTTACGCTTTTCTCAGAAGTTTATTTTATGTTACGCTTTTCTTTTTCTACGCGCACAAAGTCTCAAATATATGTTACGCATAATCTTCTCTCTTTTATGTTACGTAGTTACAGGAGCCCAAAATTATGTTACGCAATTACTGGGGATAAAAAAAGAGAGCGTAACATATATCTCACTCCTCCTCCTCGCGTGGGCAGGTGACGCATCGGTACGTAACATATCTCTCGCGGGTCTGCCTGTTGAGCATCACGTATCTACTGTCTGCTCGCACGTAACATATACAACATCGTGCGCCGAGGGGAGCAGTGGAAATCTCAAGCGTAACATATTTCTCTGAGTCTCTCACTCCTCCCCCTCCTTGTGTTTTTCGATTGCATCCCTCTCATAGTCTGTCAGTCTTCGGCGTGACCTACCTGACTCGTCCTCCCCCTTGAGCCGTCGATGTGCTACCATCTCTTCCGGGTACAGCATCCCTGCTAACTCTGCCCTCGCGTGTACGCTCTGCGGCTTCATGATGAAGTCGTGGGCGAACTCTTCGGGGTCACGGCCGAGGAGGCGGCGGAAGCGTCGGACGCCTCTCTTTCGGTCTTCTGCCCTGCTCACGCTTCCACCTCCTCTATACGTCCTTCCACCCACCAATCATACCAATCCTTGTAATCCAAAGACGCCTCACCTATGCAAAATATCGGCAGGTAATCGGTCGGACACCTGCGGTATCCTTGCGCCCTATCCCACTTTCTGACGGCTAGCAGGGATTCGTGAAATTTTTCTGCGGTGGGCCAGTAGTCGGTAATTTCTAAGACCATTTGCCGCGCTCTTTCGATTTGCCACCGTGATGATTTTTTCATCAGCCTTCGCGTTTTTCTCATGACTCACACCCCCCGCACACGGCTTGTGAATAGTCCTTGGGATTGACTCGGCTCATGACGTGCAACGGGCCGCGACCCTTGCACCTCACACACGCCGCGTATCTGCCGTGTATGATGCCCGGAGGTAGGATTGAGACTAGTGCCCAATCCCACCCGGTCTTTTTCTTTCGGCGGGCCGCTCGCTTTCTTGCCGCTGCTGCCCTTGCTATTTTTGCCCGTCTTTGGGCGGCTGCCGCCGCGAGCGTCATTTGCTCCGCGTCGCTGGTGGCGTGGTTTGTGTTCCCCTTCCGGTCAGAGTACGACCGCGACAGCACACACGTCTTGTAATGCTGACGTGATGGGCAGCCGCACGGCCGCCTCTTGATGTTGCCCCGGCCGGAGCCGCCGCTGTTC
>CERA01000526.1_pt1 | contig 36978 bp, 66 predicted proteins | sample 530881 | NCBI WGS metagenome assembly CERA01 (sample SAMEA2621061, study PRJEB7988) | marine metagenome | biome: marine biome (ENVO:00000447); feature: deep chlorophyll maximum layer (ENVO:xxxxxxxx); material: "saline water (ENVO:00002010), including plankton (ENVO:xxxxxxxx)" | depth 50 m
ACAACAATGGGTAATTGGGAATCTATACCCCAACCCCAATAATTATAAAAAAGAAAGAACACGGAGAAATTGAGATGGCTTTAGAGATTGATTATAATACAAACTTTGGGATATTATGTAGGGATGCAATATGTGTGATATTCGATACTAGATGTAATAAAGAAGTAGATGAAGAAGGAAATAAAACATTCCCTATTGAATACAATGGTAAAATATATGCAAACGCAGAAGCATATGCTGACAATGCATCTCCTGTTGGTGGTTTCAATGGTAGATTTTTGATGAGTGAATCTGCTACTAAAACTCAATACAATATAATTAAACAATGTTATGAAGATTTAAAAACCAAAGATGGTTTTACTAGCGGTGTAGATTGCTAAAAAAATCACAATGTAAATTAACTACCTAGTGTTAGAACTACACTGGGGAAAGTTATATGGTAACATTAGAACACATTTTATCTCAACCATATGATATAGAATTGTCTATGTATTATGTAAATACATTTTTTGTTATTATGGGTATTCAAATTATTTATCTTGTAGAAACTTTATATCGAGAAAGTTTAGAACAGAATAAAAATATTCATTAAAAAGTTTAAAATTTTAAAAAAAAATTAAAAAAAAATAGCCAAGCAGCCGGATAAACTAATCGATTTTAGTTTTTTCCGACCACAAGGCTTTACATTCTCTACATTCCCAAATTTTAATTGATGATGCAGAGCCGATGTATATACCATGTATTCTTTTTGGTATGGTATATTCACCACACAAGAAACATTGCTCACGGAGAGTCATTACGTTTTTCCTCGTCAATTAATTTCTGCATATATTCTTCTATTGAAGATTCTGAATATTTAGAATTTCCAAATGCTGCGAAAAATAATAAAGAAATTATTACGACGAAGATAATCCATACCATAATTTCTACGGTATCCATAATTACCACCTCACTTTTAAATCAATTATTTCTTCTTTGTTGAAGGATAGACATTTAACTACACCTTCTTTTTGACCATACTTCCATAAGTCATACACCAACTCACAATCCTTTAAACAATATTCTGCAACCTCCGAATATCTACCTGCTTTCCAAACTGCGGGTGCATCAGCACTATCCATTAGTTTTTCCGAGCCTAATGTATTTTGTGCTAAATTATCTAATCTAATTCTTTCACCATATTCTTTTTGAAGATAAAGACTAGTATCTATGTATGCTTTATTATCTAAATATTTTTTAATGCAGTAAATATCTAAAGCATCCTTTAAGACTTTTAAATCAAATCCTACAATATTGTGTCCTAATAAAGTTCCACCCTTTTCAAAATGGTCATCTAAATCAAACTTTAGTTGTGATATTGGTTTAATTTGTACATTAGATTTTTTTAAATCATCTACTGCTTTATCAATATAAATTGTTCCTATATCTCCATCCCATGTACAAATTGTTGACACTTTAAACATATGAGTATTATGCCAACCACCGATTTCATGAGATAAGTTTTTAGTTTCTATGTCTAATGCTAGAACACTCATCAATCATCACCTGTAATATCAGACCATAATTCAGATAGTCTACTCTTTTCCGCTTCTGCGGGGTCAGGAGATTTAGATGATATATCTTTTGTAAGCCAAAGACATAGTTTACTACCTCCAACAGGTAGCATCGAACTAGGCCACCAACCTTCTTTTCCTAGAGTATTGATTGACTCAGTTATAGTTTTAGGGCCATCCTTTACATCAAATATAATGTATTGGGTTTCATATTTTCGCATAGTTTTTCACTTACTCCGTTGAGTGTATCGCATCACTTAGAACGGACATTGCTGCATAAACATTGTCATGATGAGTACATTTTTTAGCACGACTGATTACACCATCTACAACCTTTCTTTCGCTGTGAGGCATTAAATAATACCTACCATACAAATACTCCTCACTATCTTTATCTCTACCTTTAATTAAATCAACAAATTTTTTCAATTCATTAAATGACTTTTGTAGGAAATAGTATAGTTCTAAATCCTCAAAGGTAAATTCTTTTATTTCTTTCATTGTTTTCATTTCTTTTCCTCCTTTAGTTTAACGTAGACTTTCTTATGCACTCGGTTCTCTTCAAAATTATCTTCAATTTTTCTCCACCATTTGTAAATTGTGCTACTACCTTTTCTTGTTTTTACACGTACTTCCGCTAGTAGCATTGTTTTATTTACCCAACCGTCACTATCTTTTAGTTCTAAATACGATTCTTTGAACGCACCGATATTGGCTCTTTCTTGCAGAGTCTCCTTTTGCACCTTTAGGGCTACATCTAACCACGATACGAGACTCTTATAACATTGACGGACTAATGAAGATGCTTGTAAAACGTGGTTACTATTCACAATATACCTTTTAGATTTATCACTAATACTTGGGGCTTCTGCTATACAGCATAATACTGACATTCTAATTATTTGGTTGTTCATTCTAGTGATAAAATTATTTGCAATTTCAAATACTTCAGGTCTACTATCTGCCACATATGCTTTCATGTTTTCATATTCACGCATTAATGCATCAGTATAATCTTCCGAAATACTAACAACTTCTTTAGGATTTTCATTTACTTCTTTAAATCTTTCATCTAAAGTTTCATAAATTTTAACAAACCCATTTGCAAACTTGTTAACAGGTGCAATCCTATTAACTTCTTTACCTACTTCCATTATTACTGATTTCCTTATTTCATCTTGTATTTCAGGTGGTACTTCCCAAATGAATATTAACATTCTTTGTAGTACTCCTTTTTCCGCAATAACTGTTGTCAACCCTTTAGGAATATAAGAAGTAGCATAAGGAGAACGCTTACTATCACAAATAATATTTTCATCACCATCTTTTAATTTCTTTTTAATTATGTAGTTTTCACCGTGAATACTGTTCATCAACTTATTCAAATATAAAATAATATTCTCTTTATGTTGAGACTGTTTAAAGACACCTGAATACTCAAACTCATCATAAACAATAAGGCCATCTCCTTCAAATGCACCTTTAGTCTGAACATCTACATAGACAGTACGAGTATTACCATCTTCATCTTCAACAATTTCTTGTTCTTGTTTCATAGAACCTATTAATGCTGCATCTGTTGTTTCTGTTACATCAAAAATAGTAAAATTAGTACCATGCTTTTCATTTAAAATCTCAAAGGTTTTTCTAGATATAGGCCCATAGAAATTGTACATTTCAGACTTACCTGTACCTGAAGTTTGTAACCACAATACTGGAACTCTAGTATCTTCTCTGCCTTGACCTCTAACTATCACCACCTTATCTTTACATAATTGTCCTAATAAATTAAATGCAGTAAGTGCAGCAGGGATATTATTATACTTTGATACTTGAACTGCATTTGCTACATATTCTTGTATAAACGTAGGTAATCTAACCCTATGGCTTTCACTCCTATCCATATTATCGTCTTCAATAAAACCATAATACACACTATCTTCTTCATTTTCTATTTTCATATTCTTTACATTTTCCATTTTTATATCACCTGTTTTTCTTCAGAGTTAAGAGTGTCTATTACTCTTCTTGCTAATGTACTACCAAAACCATCTATCATAGATATTTCTTTGATAGTTGATTCACCTATCTCCATTATTGAACCATATTCATCAATTAACATTTGTGCTTTTGTTTCACTGATACCTTTTATAGTCATCAATACGTCTATACGCAAATCTGCTGTGCTGATTTTCTTTTGTTTTATTATTCTAGGCTGATATACAGACCTATCAATTGGCTTCATTTTGCATACAGCACATATAACTTTAGCCGCCATTTTTTCGTTATCTACTAATATAATATTACAATCAGTATCTAATATTATTTTACCTATTGCACCCATGAACTTGTTATGTAAAAAACTAGGTCTTCCATAAGTACCATCGGTTACTCTTTTACGATATTCTTTGATAGCCTTGTCAAGACTTCCATAAATAATCACATTATTATTTTCAAATGCCCTATCCATGTTGTCAATTTGACTCCAAATTCTTTTATTTATTACAGACTGTAAGAAATCAAATGAAGATTTTGCTTCAAAACAAACATCATCAAAGACATAATCTCCTATTTCTAACCACTCTTTTTGAGTATCAATCTTAAGTCCAAGTGCTTCTATTTCAACACACTCAGTTAAAGAAGAATTTTCTCTACTATCAATTATCAATTTCATTCCTCTTCCTCCGCACCTATTGATTTCTGAATCTTTTTTATTTCCTTAAGATACTCTTCTGATATTCCACCATTTTCATCTAGTTTCCATATTCTATTTATTCTTTCATCAGTTGACATCGTGATACCTCCAACATTTGCCGATACAATAACCGTCAGGGATTAGTACATTATAACAACTAGGTGCATTGTACCCTTTATTTACTATACCCCATACATAGTTTTTAGTCTTATTAGCATTCCAATCTAACCATATATCATCTTTTTCTGCTATTTTAGTTAGTTCATCCATAATAGTTTTCGCTACTCTTTTTTTATCATCTAAAGAAAGATTCTTATTTCCCATAGTTAGTATGTCCCTATACCATTGAACTAGATATACTCTAGCGTAATGCCCCGGATTTTGAACCATTATAGCATTGTGTAAACAAGGTAATATTGGTAAATTACCAATTGGTCTAACTGCTTCAACTTCTATATCGGACATTTCAAATGGTTTAACATCAGGCCACTTTGTTAGTTTGTGTCCGTATTTACTTTGGATGTATCTAGGCTTTTTTGCTAATTCAGTAATATACTCTAACGGTCTATCTAAATCCTCTTTTAAGATAGGAATACAGAAATACGGCTCACCATTCTCATCACTACTACTCAAGTTAACTGTATTTGGTATTCTCCTTAATCTGTTAGTTTGTATTCCGCTATCATCTAAAGACTCTAAAACAAATCCATCATGATTCTTAGTTTGTCTATACCAAGATTGGATTTGTCTTATATCATTAGCAATCTCACCGTGTACAATAACATGAAACCCTTTACCACTAAAATACATTTGAAATAATATATCTTGTTTTAAAAACTTTCTTGCTAAGAGTTGTAAATCGAAGTATGCTCTACTGAGGGGCATATCTCCATGAGCATCTAAATCTAAAAATGCTCTATCTTTGATTACAGAAGATTCTATCTTTTCCTTTTCAGAAAAGAACGTAAAATCGTAGATAGTATAATAGCAATTCATCTTACCATTATACTGATTAATCCACTCTATCATTTCATTTTTATTCTTCACTATGTGCCGCTTCATCTGTCTTGCGTTTTTCAGATGGCTTCCCGCCCATACTTCCTTCGGGTATTTCATTTCCAATTTCCTCCTTATTTTTATTATTACTAAAGTTTACATTTGCTTTAAGTAATTGTTCTTGCAATGTACTTGCTACTTGTATTTGTATTTCTTCTATTACTAGGTTCTGAAAAAAACTTCCAAACGATTGTATATCAGTTATGTCTTTTTCCCATACAATAGTTAGTTTTTCTTTAGCATCTAATTGACCATATATATCTTCTGAAAAATCTTTTACCAATTGACTCATGTTAGTCAAATCTGCAAAAGTCCAATTCTTAGAACTTAATATTTGTTCCACTCTATCTTGCATTTTCATTTGTGCATCTCCTCATCTAATTTAGTGAATGTTTTATCAGTAGCCTGACCGTAAATTACATCCATAGCAAATCCTTTCTCATGTAAAATACTCATAACCATTGCTAATCTTTCTTCAAAATGAGGCGGTGGATTACAGGGGTCATTACTATCTGTTGTATATCTAAATGCTATTGTAAAATATGTTTTATTCATTTACTCTTCCTCCATTTTTTTAATCATTTTTTTCCTAAGCATATCTCCTTGATGTGCATAACCTAACATTGAACCTCTACGAAGTAATGTTATCATAACGTGCCATTCCCAATCAGTTAATCCACTTGAATTAGCCTTGAGTAAGAAAGCAACCATGTGTTTTGTTAATGTACCAGCCATTATGTGACCTACTGCTTCTGCATTACCACAATGGCAACAAACCATAGTAGTATTATCAAATCTTGATACAGCCTCTCTTGCTTGATAATTTGCATCATCTCTCAAAGGAATACTACATATAGGACAATTATCTTCTTTAGCATTTTGATTATCCGGTGGATATCTTAAATCTCTCATTTAACATCACCTTTTCTTTTAGGATAATACATACTACCCTGATTATAAAATATATCTATTATTTTCATTTTTTATTCCTCTCTTTATATTCTTTCTTTCTTCTAAAATATTCTTTCCATTTCATTTAACCAATCCTCCAAAGACCTTGTATTTCCTGTTCCACAGGACTCTAACCAAATCATCTTTATTCTTTCATCTACATTCATTTTAATTCCACCCATCATTTGTTGCAGCAGGACATATACCATAAAAACTACAATTGATACAAGTCTTTGCATAAAATTTAGCCTCAAAGTCCCTTTGTTCATATGAATGTAATAGTTTTGCTATGCCTTTCATGACTGCTTTTTTACTAGACTTCTTTACTTCTTCAACATAAGTATAATTTGAAGCAGGATAATACCAACCCCAATGAGTCATACTAATATCGGGGTCTATATTGTGTGATAACAAAGTTTCTCTAGGGCAGTTTTCAAATAGTATTTGGTAAAATGCCATTTCTTTTCTCATCATAGTCTTTTTCCAGTCTTTCCAACCACCTGTTTTTAATTCCATAGGAATATAGCCCCCATCCTCTACATACATTCTATCAATAATACCTTGTAAGTGTACAACATAATCGTGTGCAAGTGTGAACTTATCACCCATGATATCTCTAGGTATTACTATTTCAGCATCTAACATTATCTCATTAACAACAGGCAAGAACTCTTCTACTTTCTCTTCCATCTTAGAATCCATAAATCTGTTAGCATCATCAATAGCCATTATTTGATACATATCACTATAATCATCAATAGGATATACACTCAAAAAATAACTAGCAAGTTCATCACCTGATAGTGTTTCAGCCTTTTTGATATCTACATCTTTGAACCAATCTTCTCTAGCATTATGTATTATGCTACCTTTTCTCATTACATCGGTTTGGTCTATCGGCATCCTTAGTGGATACTGATATTCATATCTTTGAGGACACCATTGAAAAGAACCTAAAGAAGATTTAGAAATCTTCAATATTGGTTCTGTTCTGTCTTCACTGTCTTCATATTGTTCTGCATTCCATTGGTATGTGTATTCATTCATATTTTTTACCACCATTCATCTAGTGTTCTTTGATGTACATCTTTTGTTATTTTAGATGTATCCCAATCCATAGCATCAAATATTGGGCTTGCTTTTTTAACAACTGATTGAGCATAATGTTCCCAATCAGGTGTAATTGTTTTAAAATCCTCTTCTGTTAATCCCGCCATATAATTAGGAACAAATGAGTTCCCTGTTATTGGGTGATTAATCATAGATGGATAGTCTTTCATTTTAAGATACAAGTAAGTATCTTCTATTGGCGTAGTGTTAGTTTTATTATACATCAATACTCCTAATATTCCTGAGCCAACAGTGGGTCTTTTACCTGCTGATTTCCAACCTTTACCGCTTTTCATAGCAGTGGTTAATGCTGATTTTTTTGTAGCAGGTAAAGTACATCTACATTTAACATCCTCTAAATGATATGATTTTTTACAAACTGTACAATATACATGAAATCTTTCTTCTTTGTATCTACTACGCTTTAATATTTTATCAAGTGTTAATCTACCTTGTAAAGTATCTTGGTAAATAGATACTAAATAATCTAGTATTTCTTCTTCTGAGTTGTTCATTACCCACATTTTCAAAACCTTTATTTGTACCTCTTTAGCAAGTGCCGTTTCTGATATTCTTTTAGCGGTAAAGCCTGTCATAACAAACTCTTTATTATCTAAGAAATCACCATCTTTCCAAGAAATCATTCCTGCATTTCTGTTCTTTGTTGCACCGACTCCTAGTGTTTCAAAATACTTTTCAAACTCTAGTGTTACAGGATGTTCTTTTAACCCTAAAATATTAGGAAAATATTCTCTTACAGACTCATTCAACATAGCACAAATCTCTTCTCCTTTCTCAATACTTTCACACTTAACATAAATAGAATCAGTATGACCGTAAACTACTTTCATTTTCTCCACCTACTACTATTAAATCTACTTATCAGTGTAGATATTTTACCTATTACATATATCATTCTTATTAACATTTTATCTTTCATAATTATCATTCCTTACAACTGTCACATCGTCTTCGTCTATCATGCTTCCAAGTTACTTTGGCTTTGCACCATCTACATATCAATCTATTTCTCATTCATATTACCCCAACATTCTTCACAACATATGCCGCCTTCTTCTAATGTAAATGCATTATCCGTTTTATGAAACTTACACAATTTACATTTAAATATTTTACTAATAAATATTATTTTACCTATTCTAATCCCTCCACTTTTAATGCAGCATATCTAATTGCTTGTCTTGCACTAGCAGTAATACTAGCGGCTATATCTACATCAGACCAACCAAAACCCTGATACCCGATGATACCATAGAAACTCGCCATCAATCGCTTTACTGCTAACTGATTGTTATTCCATTTAACCTTATCATCTTTAGTTGTCGCTTCTTTCATTTTCTTTTTGTACTCATCTCTCAATGCTTTTAATTCTAAAACTGATTTAGGTAATATTCCTAATTCATCAGTCTTGTAATATAACATTGTTTTAGTTTTAGCAGGTGAGAAATCTCTAGGAGTAGAAATGTTTACAGCAAATTCTGTTGGAACATCTGATTTAGTTTCCCAAGATATATTACGCGCTATCATCATTGATGGATATAGTTGTGCATAATCAAATGCTGCCACACCTTGATGTAAACCATTAGTACCTTCTTTCAACGGGTCATATATCATTGCACCTTCGTAGTTAATCTTGACTCCATCAGTTGATGATGGTGCTTTCCACCAAGCATTACGCATAAAATATATTCCTCCCATATTACTTGCATAAAAACATGCATTAAACGGGGCTTTGATTAAACGCTGTAATGACAATACTGCTTCTGACAAATAGTTTGTTTCATCTAACTCTTTAATTAGTTCAACATCTATTAAGGCATACTGCAAATAGGTATCAGAATCTTCTAACCAACCTCTTCTAAAGAACTCTTGCTTATCGGGAAACTTTTCACTAACCAATTTCTTAGAACCTAGAACTAGGTTTGATACATAATCTAATGATAGTGAAGGAAGAGTACCACGTTGAGCATCATTCCATTGTCTTTCAAATGCTACATCCAAACTTAAAGTTATTCTACCTTTAATAGGTTGCTCGATAGGACCAAAGAAATCTCTGTTAAAAGAATAACTATTCTTATTATTCTTAAATCCATCAACTTCCCAAACAGGTGATAATAGCCTAGCATCTAGATTAAGTGCAGCACATCTTTCTAATAACTTAGGTAAGTCGAATCTGTTACCAAACCAAGATATTAACATATCAGGGTCTTGTTTATTTATTACTGTTAGGAAATAAAGTATCATTGCTTTCTCATTATCAAAAACAAACTCTTCTGTATCTTCTCTTACAGTATTTTCACTTAAGTTTCTTTTCGTAGGAAACCAACTATATCTATAAAACTTCTTTTCAAAATTATCGTACATAACTATACAAGTTATATCTCCATCATATTCTCCACCTTGCATCCATTCCATATCCCAATAACACTTTCTTAAATCATATTCAGGAAATCCTTTTTCACCAAAAGCACGTATCGCTTCACTATTATCCTTGCTAAATACATCAACAGCATATCTATGTGTATATCTTACGTCTGCTTCAAAAGTAGTAGTAAACTCATCCTTTACCTTCCTCATCTCTTGAGGGTTTTTACAGTAAACTCTAGTTAAAGGTAAGTTTTGTAGATTTTTATATGCTGGACTTTCTTCATAAGATACAGTTAATACTTTACTATTACCCCATTTATCTCTACTAATAATATTCTCAGGTTTAGAATCACTTGCTAAAATATAGAAATATGGTCTAAAAACAGAGTGGGGAGTGATACATCGTTCCCTTTTACCCGTATCATCTCGCCATGCTGTGTATATTCCTTCTGTTGTTTCACTAATTATCATATATATTACCTCGGATTAAATCTAGGTGCTTTAATTAAAACCCTATTAGGGGATGTAATTAATACCGGAAAATCATCCTTAAGATAGATGGTAGTTATCCCATCTAAAAAATGTGCAAACTCACCTGTCAATTCTACTATTGCTTCTTCACCTTCAACGGTTAATGTTTCAGGATATACTACAATCTTTTCTGTATTAACTTCAGGAATACTTATTCTGAAATCATTAGAAGTAGATTCTAATATGTATCTAGATGTATTAGCAACATCACAAGTGGTACAAGCATCTTTCAATGAATCAGAAGTTAACATAACTGCTGCCTCAAACTGAACATTAGCCTTACCAAATGTAGGTAAGTTATTTACATCTTTACCATCTAAATTAATATTTCTAACCAATTGAATCATAGAGAATGATGGATGATTAATTACTGATGGTATTGTAGCACGCTTAGTTGTAGTATCCAACGTGATAATTTCACCAATATTTACAGTAACTAATCCTTTCATAGGTTTAAGATACTTCTTCAACTTAGAAATATCAAGAACAGATTCACCCCCAATGTGAACCATGTTCAAGTTTTCGTTATCTTGTACTTTAATAGAACAAGCGGTAGAGTCATTTGCATTATACAATGTAATTGATGATGGTTGTTCCCCACCCATATCAGCAACTATGTACGCATAATCTGACAATGATTTAATCTTAGTTGCACCGCCACTAGGATATTTACCTCTCAATGCTACTGCGCTTAATGCATCAATAAACTTTTTATTATCTATTACAAATCTCATAATTTCCCCTCACGTAGTTCAGGAATACCTGACCATGCATTTTCACCATTAGTAACAAATACAGTCCATTCCTTTCCTACTATTGAGGGATTTGTTTTACTTGCTTGTAATTCAGCAATATAATTAGTTGTTGCTCCACTCTTAATTTTATTAATGTGTATCATTTGAGTAAATCTAGCAGGTGTAGATTTATGCCAATCAGGTACAACACCAATAGGTACTGGATTAACTATGTTACCATAGATAGGTTTCATATGCGTTATCAAAAACCTATCTGCATCAATAGCAATAAACGCATCTAAAAGACGATTATAAACTCTATTTCTAATCTTCCAATCTAGAGGTTTAACGGTTACAGAATCAGTATCATGTATAATCAAACCATCTCTCTTTGAAGACCTTACCAAGTGTTGTCTTAATACATCACCTGAACCTTCAAATGCTTTATCAACACCATCAAAGATTATTGATTTAACAGGTATTCCTTCTGCAATTTCTTCCTTAACATATGTTATGAAAGAATGTGCATTCTGAAATGTCTCATTCCAATCAACTGTTCCATCACCTTTCATTTCAATAGGGTTAAAGATTACTATGTTTTCATCTCTATCCCATCCTGAATCCCAAGTAGGTTCTGCCCCATCATCAAAATCTAGAATAAATACTTTATATCCTTCTTCAATTTCTTTGGTGGTTCTACAATCCATTGCTGTTCCTGTTTTACCTACCTTTGGCTCACCTGTAATAGAACACAATAAAAAGGATTTCTCCCTTTCATTTCGTGCCTTAATCTGTGCCTTAATCCTCGCCTTTGCTTCTGCAAAAGTGTCGCTGTTATCTTCTATTTTTTCTGTATTCCAACTCATTTTTATCACCATTAAATTCAGGATAAACGTCGTTACCCTTAGACATAGCCCATTCTCCTAATATGGAATTGACTTCTGCCTCACTTACTTTTATTCTTATTTCTTTACTAGAAGGCAAATGCATTTTTAACCAGTATTCACCAGTTTCTTCATTTAACCTAACTGTCAAAAATTCTACTGTTTCTAATGGAACAGCAAAACTATGACTATGTATTATCTGCCCTGATATCTGATACATATTATGTCCTCAGAACCAATCTGTATCATCTTCAACAGGAATCTCTACTTCTACAACTTTACCTCGCTTTGAAGTTACAAACAACCCACTAACATTTAGTGTAGTTCCATCTAAAGAACCATCATCATTTGTACGTTGTGAAGTTCTACCTACTACAATAACATCAGAACCTACACCGAAATCAATTTCAATGCCACTTGGTATCCAACAAGTTGTACCGACATAGCCATCTCCATCATATTCAAAATCAGCATTCAAATCTGATATAGATACTATTCTATTACCGTTAGCAGTAGGTGTAAGTATCATACTTGCCACATTACCATCAGTAATTACAAATCTTTCTAAATATGTTTTAGATAGATTCATACTATGCGCTCTATCTAAATCGTTTAATGGTACATAATGCTCTCTAGCATATTCCATCATCAAATCAGGTTTAGATGTTTGACTCATATCTCTCTTTGAATCAGCATCATCAGGTAATTCATCATTAACAACTAATGAAGCAAGGGTTCTTGTAGTTATACCATGAATCTTAGTTTCATCAAAACTGTTTATGATACAGTTAAATGATACCCAATCAAAGGTCTTTGGTTCAAAAGCCTTAGAAGAATCACCTTTATAATTAAAGTAATACTTACCAAACTTACCATCAACTTCACCTACAAATACACCACTTCTTCTAAACTCCTCTTTAGGTAATGGTTTACCATAATTAGGGTTAGGGTCTTCTCTGTATTTAGCAACTGCATCTAGAGGTACTATCCATGCTAAATCAGAAGAGTCTAACGCCATTGCTCCGGCAGGTAATTTCTGAATAAACCTTTCTTGTCTTTCACCTTCATGATACCTAATTACTTGATAAGTACCATCTTCCATTTGATTAACTACTGCTACTTTACCTGATTCAAGAGTAGTTTCTTTATCCATATTATATTCATTGAATACATTATCTCTACTCCATTCCATCATATCTCTAGATTCATCTAAAGATACAAACATACCAAATGCTTGTTTTAACCAACCGTTGCTAGGAGCATTGGTTGGGCTTTCGTTATTATCGGCAGAATCTTTCTTTCTTGACATCATTACACTTGCAACATATTGTCTCCATAGATTCATCACAACTAATGGTTCTTCGTTTTTATCTAAACCATTTTGTTGACAGATTTCATCTATCTTTAGAACAGCATCTTCTAGACTTAAATCTACTCGACCTGCTCCCAATTCCACTTCTTTCATTAATTTCTCAATATTTTCATTATTTTCCATTTTTTTCACCTTTTCTTTTTTTCTTTTTTTTCATATCATTTGTGCTATCATCCAACTCGCTAATAATTTTGGAGTCATGGTTTTACTACGCCATTCAGCCTCCCCGATTACTCGCAGATATTGGAATTTCTTTTTGTGTTGCATTTCTTTTGCTACAACAGCATCATGTAAATTAACACACAACGATGTCATGTCAATAGAATTGTAAATCATTTTATGTACCTCGTCTAATGCTTGTTCATATTTATTTTCATTTAACATATTAATTATAATAACATACGGCTCAAGGCTTTCTTGATTTAATTTTGACAGAGGACTCTTACTAGAAATTGATGCTTGTAATTCGGTAATTCCTCTACGAATATCACCATGCAGCCCCAATATAAAAGAATCGAGTTCTTCTTTATCAACACTTGTTACCTTTTCTAGTGTTAATATTCTGTTTAATATGAATGACATGTTCTCATCACTCAACCTAATAAACAGATAATTAGCACACCTAGATTGTAAAGGGTATATGATGCGATTTCTTTCATTGCAGGTTATTATAAATCTACAATTTTCTGAATACCTTTCCATAATCCTTTTTAATGCATTTTGTGCATCTTTAGTCATACCATCCATCTCATCAAGTAAAACTATTTTGAATGGTACATCACCTATTTTAGATGTAGATGCTATTTCCTTAATCTTAGTCCTAACTGTTTCAAGTTTCCTATCATCTGAGGCGTTAATTTCATAGAAATTAGAATCTTTGAACTCACCTAATATATCATTAGCCAATGCTCCTGCGAATGCAGTTTTACCTGTACCCGCTACACCGTATAAAAGAAGATTAGGCATCTCTTTATTTTGTAGCCATTCTTCTGCATCCATTATTAAATTATAATGACCCACTATTTCATCTAAGTGTTGAGGTCTATATTTTTCAGTCCATAACATTTTATTCATCTCCGATAGGAGTATATACCCATACCCCACTTTTTACTATTTCATATTCAGGCATTTGATACATCAGATTTACTATAACATTAGTCATAGAATTAACATGCCGATGTAAACGACCTTTACTATTTTTATAGTTATTAATGAATGTCATTATCTCCTGAATATTCATTTCTTCTTCTGCTCTTTCGTTTCCAATTTCGTGTAACGCTTTATACCTGTAATAATTTTTATTGTTTCTTGCCATTATAACCACTTATCCAATGTTGTTGTAACAACCGTTGGTTGCTTTGTTTTTATTTTCTTTTTTTCTCCTAACTTTAGGAGTCTGCATTGTCTATTATCTAATCTAGACTTAGCATATTTTCTAAATTCATCATCTTCTAATAAATACTTTAGTAGATGTTGTTGCTCTCTCTTTAATTTTAATCTTCTACATATATCCCGCATTTCACTTTGCGGTCTTCTTTTGGGCATAACCAATTTACCATGAGTTTTTCCTTCATGTGAATATGCCAATAACTCATAGAAATAATCTGATGACCATTTCCTTTTTACTTCTGAATCAATATACATTAATTTGTTAGGATGTACATTTTGTGCTAACCAACTTAATAATTGAGTATCAGAAGGTTTGTTTATTTTAAGAATCTCTAATACATCTTCTCTATCAGGATTCTTCAAATAGTCCATCATAATCTTAAAAATATCTAAATCATATTCTTTTGGTGGATTACTTCTAGGTGATATTTTCTTTATGTTCAATATATCTTCTGAATCAGATGTAGCCCTAGTCAACTTCACTAACTTAAGTATGGATTTGGGAACATCTTTTTGATTAGATGATGTTAATATAACAGTTCCTCTATACTCTAGGATAGATTTGATTATCAATTCCGTCTTAGGTTTAATGTTAACTTCTCTAATAATTAGACCCCTATTTCTAGGAAGAGAATAATTATCTTCTATATCATATTCATCTGCATATCGTATAATAGGATTATCAGAACTAGATAAAAGTTCTAACGCCTTGTCTATACAATTCCTATTTGATTTACCTACTATTATTATTGGCCTTTGCTTGTTTTTCATTTTTATTAAACTCATTTTTAATCCTCACATCTAATGCTTCATCATAGTCTGCACCACAACTATGACACTTAACTTGAATAATAAACCACTTTAGTTTACCTTCTTCTAATACTCCGGCATTATAACCAAAGTCATTACTACCACACTCTCTACAACCTTCTTTCATTTTCATTAACATAGAAGATTCTAGTATTTGCTCATCCGTTGCACGTTCTTTAGGTTCATTCAAAAAGTTTACAGCAATTTTACAAGTGCTACATAACTGATTTTCTTCAACCTCGAAAACATTACAACGGTGACATCTCATCATATTACCCCTTTTAATGCTAAGATTTCATCTAGACCTTTTTCAGTGTGTTGTCGATTTGAATCAACTATTATTACTGCCTGTTTGAAAGTTTCCCATTCTCCTTTAGCAGTAGGTAAATTGTCGGGAACAATATTACATAAGTTCCATAGATTTTTTTTACCTGTTATAGTTAATATTGGTCTAGGTCTTGTCTTGTGTTCTTCTTCTTTATACTTAGCAACTATCTCATGCTGCAAAAGAGTACGCTGAATACCCAATAGGAACTCACTCTTACCCCTAAAACTAACCTTTAGCCTAACTCTATACCCAATGTGTGTTTCTTTATCTCTAGACACATTAATTTCACATTTAGGATGTGATAATAATATACCTTCAAGTTGGCTTCGGTTAAACACAATATCACTCCCAATAATTCTCTTTTATTTCCGATGCAATTTCATCTTGTTCTCGCACAATATGTTGTGTGCCGTGTATTGGAACTTCCAACCAGTACCAATGTCTAGGTGCTAGTCGCTTATCACCGTTTCTAATTGCATTGTTTTGAGCCTCAAGTGCTAAGTTAGCAATAAGGGTTTCAATATGGTCGCGTACAAAATAAACTAAATCCCTAGATATTGACATATCAACATCATCCTTTATAATTTTCATTATATTAATGGTCTTTGCTTTGTGCCTTTTTTGTTTCTTAATCTTTGCTTTAATTACTAATGCCTTATCGGGTGTAATTAGTTTCTTTGATTCAGAATCTATATACGGACAAGTATCAATATCAACTTCAATAGTTCTCTTTGGATTACCCACTGGTTGTAATACTGCTGTATTTTGATAAATCCTAATACATCTATATGGGTAGTCATCAATTATAGTCATCATATCTACACCAATCAAAGTATCATCCCCTGTGCATTTTGCAGCGTATCTATATCTTTAGCAAACTTATCATCTCTTATTCTAACTACTCTAGGAAATCTAAGGCCATAGTTACCATCAGCATCTTGTGTTACCAAATCAGCAGTTACTTCTAGTACTATTCTCGGCAAGAAAGTAAATACTCCTTTTTCATATGAAGATACATTCTTCTTCAAGTCTGTTGTTAAGTTTAACAAATCCAATCTAGAAAGTCCTGTACCAACAGAACCAATAGAAACATATTCTTCATCTTGTTTCAATGATATACCAAATGAACCAAATACATCTGACCTATCTCCTGTACCATAAGTCGCACTTGTTATTACAACATCTAAACTTATTCTAGCAGGTTTATATTTTAACCAAGCATTACTTCTTTTACCTGCTTGATATACCATATCCAAATCCTTTATCATTATGCCTTCAAAACCTAAACTAATTGCACTATTATATGCACCTTGTATTGTTTGGTTTGGAAAACTTTGTGCTATCAAATCCTTTGATAACAGCCACGATAATTTTTCTAACCTATCTTTAAATTCTAAATCTAAGAAACTTACATTCTTCCAATATAATATATCGAATGCAACCATTTTAACAGGGCATTCTCTTACGGCTTCTTCTTTATCTAATTTATGAACTCTCTTACCCATCTTCTTGTGAGGTGCAGGTGTACCATCTATATTGATTGGATATATTTCCGTGTCTATTATGAAATCATCCACTTCTAGTTCTAGCATTTGGTCTTCAACATCAGGAAATTGTTCTGTTACAATTTTACCTTTACGATTAAAAATTATTACAGATAAATCTTGACTCTTATGTATCTGATATCTGTTCCCGTCATACTTAGCATCAACATAATAATTATCAGGTTTTTCTTGACCTTTACGTGCTTTCGCTAACATCGGTTGTACAAACTGTCCATGAGATAATCTACATTCAGGAGTCTGACCTAACTCTAGGCTAGAACAGATTTCACTTGCTGAATTATATTGAGCATATTTGTATATAGTAGTATCATCATTTCTATAATGCAATGCTAATGCCTTTAATGGTATTTTATTATTTACACCATTTCTAGGTTTCCTTAACCAATATCTCACAAACCATTTTAACTCTAAAGCAGACATTTGCCTAAGTGCCGAAGCAAATGTTTCGTATGAAGAATTGCTAATAGAAGAACAATCTAAAAGCAATAAAGAATAGAACTCTCCAAATGTAATATCAGAATGATTATTCTCACCTTCATACATTTGATACAGACCTTCTCCTAAATCTCCCCACATTTTAGCAGCAGATTTAACTTCATCATCGAACAAACCTAATGCAGAAGCAATCCAAGATACTGCTTTGATGTTTCCAATATTATTAGTAGGATACGATAAAGAAAATACTTGCATCACCAATGGCTTAGACCTAAATGCACTTAGATTATCAGAGATAGTTTTTGCCTTTTCTTTAGGTGTTTGAAACTCAAGAATCTCACAAACATTCGCAAAATTACTTAGAGTACCTGCTTGAACAGCATACATCACTCTTCCTCCAATCTTGCTAATCTTTCAGCATCATGTTTCTTATTTCTATTCATAAGTTTCATGAGTATTTTCATATTCTCTCTTCTTTCTTTATCCATAATTATTCCTCTTCTGACCTAGTTAAGACTAAATTTAGTATTGCTTTTTCTACATGGGCAGTAGTGATTTTTCTGTCACCACTTTCAGTATATATCTTAGCAATTTCTAAATTTAGTTCACTTAAACTCCAATGCATATACTTTTCTATAACAGAATAAACATCTGCACTAATATATGTTCCTTGTTTAATCTTCCTCTTCAATTGTTTCTTCATTGTTCTTATTGATATTATCATTTAACGCTCTCCTTAATGCCTTATTTAGAGACTCGGCTTCGTCTATATTCATTCTAACACCTTTTTTGGTAGGTTTACCATTATCATACCATCGAATATCTAATACATCAATATTCCAATAATTACCTGTTACTACAAGTAATTCTGACGTAGCATTTCTAGGTATTCTTACTACGATTCTTTCATTCTTCATACGCCAATCCTCCTTTGAATGTTTTTAATTCTTTATATGTTTTAAAATATCTAGGAGATTCTAGTTTATCTACTCTATGCACCATCCACATTGCACCACCAAGACTACTAATCCTGACAACTTCATACACACCGCCTTGATATTGAATCATCTCTTCTGTTTCTATTTCAGGGCTTAAACCATACTGTTTGTTTAATAGAGTTGACATACTACTCATATTTTCTGCTACAAACTTTACGATATGCGCTCTTTGTATAGGTATTTTTGCATCAACAGTAATATGTAATTTACCACTCCATTCACAAACCTTACATTTATTCCCTTCACAAATAGGACAAGGAACTTCTGCGGGTAATGGGGCAGGGAAAGTTACGGTTACTGTTGGCTGCATTCTCTACCATTCCACACTCTATATTTAACTTCATATTCAACTGTTACATCAAAAGGAAATACAGGAAATACTAAGGTAGCACTACCAAATTGAGGTGCATACCCATTAGACCATAAATGAGTTCCTTGTTGTGCATAACCTTCTACATTAAAAGTAAAATTATTAAATATTACAGTATTATTTACAATATCAAAACTCAGATGAGTCAAGTTGTAATAGAAATAATCTAATTCAATTAAACCATAAGTTGAGTTAAAATCTAACACTACTGTTTCTTGTGTTGAGTTATTCAAATCATTGATTAAATATGTGAATGAACCATTCATTGTAGACCAATCTTTTATACATTCTTCTTCCTCTGCAAATACTTCATCAGGAGATGGTATAGTACATCCTGCTAACATAATTGTTATTAGAAATACTAACCCAAATTCTCTTAATGTAGTTTGTCTTGAATTAAGAATATCCATCACTCTTCACCTTCCGTTACAGAATACCTACCACTATTAGTCTTAATAAATGATACGTGTTTACCTATTTCAGTTTTACAATCATAAGCCCACAGTTCACCTTGACCTAAAACAATTGCACTATCTAAATTACCTTTCCAAGTATCAATAGTTGCCCAATCAGTTCCACTGAAATATGCTGACATATTAGGATGAGTATGAATCCAACATCTAATAGGTAGTTTCATTGGTTCTTCACTACCATACAACTCATCATCTTGATTTGCAAAAGATACAAATCCGGGTGTCCCGACACTCATAAATAAATTGTTATTATCATCTACTAACACCTGAACTTCTCTAGGAATATCAAAATATTCAATAGATTGCTTGTATATTTGACTTAGGAATGCTTCTGTACCAAAATCAGGATACACCCATTCCATACTATCAGAACATACTTCCCATAATTCTCTAATAGGTTTTTTCCATTCGTTATCTTTAACAACCTTTTCCATTATATCTACATATAATTTATCATTCTTATCATATTCTTCTTCACTATTCTTTATTTTCATTCTATTACCCCTGTTTCTATTAACACACCAACAATTATTGCGGTAATTAGAATTAATCTAAATACCATTTTATTATTAGTTTTCTTAACTTCTGCTATTTTCTCGTCGAGAACATCTTTTACTTTTTCTAGATGTTCTTCCATTTCTTCTTCTTTAACTAAGTCCTCATGCATCTCTTCTATATCTAAATCAACATGACGCTCTCTTATTGCTTTGGATGAAATTTTACTTTTAATTTGTGCTGAAGTTCTAGTACCATCAAATCGTAATACTATTTCTTCAACATCCAAACCCTCATCCAAACAAACACAAAGTAACTTTACTTCATGTTCATCCCATTTTCCTTTCTTAACTTTATTCTTTTTCATTTTTCTCACCTTTTAATTCTTTGATTACAATTTCATTAGTAAGCCTATCATCCTTAAAAAAAGGAATTGGGCTATTTTTAATAGTTATTGTAAATGTTTGACCATTCATCATATGCACCAACACACTCTTACCTGTATTAGATACAGCAAATATCTTATCTCTTAGGAAACTAGTCATACCAAACTCTGTTGGATATTCATCAGTCCAATTTGATACAACATTAACCACATCAATTTCAGATGTTTCTTTAGAAGGTTTCCAATCTTCTAATCCCATATTAGACTCCTCCTTGTTGGGATGCTCTAATACTCTCTTTAATAATAGACTCATGATATACTTGATGTCCACTTAGAAAACCTCCTGCATGTCTTTTTGTTCCTATAAACTCTTCACCGCAAATATGACAACACACTCTAACTATTTCAGACCTAAGATAAATCCCATCCTTAGAAATAATACTTATTATTTCACCTATATCCTCATCTGATAATTCTAAATCGTCATCAACTTTATCGTTCATATATTATACACCATACTTGCAGATACTTCCTGCTTATTGAACCATTTCTGAATCCATTGAGCAGCGACAGAAGCAATTACATTATTCATCATATTAACACCCTCAGCAGAACCATCCCAAGACTGTGCTTGACAGGAAAAAGAACCTTCTTCTCCTGTTAATACAGTATCCACTAAATCAGGGTTAAGCATATATGATATTAGCGTAGCATTTCTGCCTTGCGCTCGTAAATCTAACCACTTCACGTTAGCATCATCACCTGTACCTTGCCTATAAAGCAAGCGTCTTACATCTAAATTATCTGCACAACAAATAACTAGGTCATAACCTTTCAATTGTTTAGGTACTAAAACTAAATACGGTTCTGCTTTAACATCTGTAAATTGTTTCTTAATTGCTTTTGCTTTGTTTAAACCTATATGAGCAGACTCATAATGTTGATAAAATATATTTTTATATTCTACTTTATCATCATCATAGACAGTTATATCATAAATACCTAATCTTTCTAAATTATGTATTAACATACTACCTATACCACCTGCACCTATTATCATTATCTTTCTTTTCATTCTTATTTCTCTCCTATTTTTATTCCATTAATAAAATCATTTAATACCATATAATTTAATTTATTTTTATCCACATTATATAATTGTAAAATCTTTTTCATGTTCTTTCTTAGTGATACTTCGGTAGTACCAACTAATTTAGCAACCTCTTGTTGTGTATAATTTTCCCGTCTAAATACTGACACTAAATAAAAACATGCAGACAAAGTTGCTATTGTAAACTGCACACCATGAGCATCTAGTTTTTGATAAACGTGTTCTGATAATTTACTTACATCCCCAATATATTGAGGGTTAGGTAAATATAATTTCGACCCAACTTCTTGAATCAAACCTTCAATGTTCATTTGAGAAAAGACCCAAGGCTTACCTAAATGAGTTGCTATCACTCTAGCATATTTTGATATTTCGCCTCTAGATATCTTAGTTACATTAGAATGCTTCTGTACTGTTACTGCAATACCTGCTTCTTTCAATATATAATAAGTTAAACTTGCTGCTCTATTATCAATAGGCACTGCTCTTAATGCTTGTTTTTTATTTAGCAAATTATAATATTTACTTACTCTACTCTTTAGTACAGGTGCTACATTATAATATGATAGATTCATATTAGATAACTTCAGCATTCTCAAATAAGATTCATTCAATGGGTTGTTGTGTCTTTGAGTAAAGAATAATTTTCTACCCATAACACCAAACTTATTCACATCTCCTTTATGAATAGTTGAACCTAAATCCCAAGACTTGTTAGGTGCGCCTTTATAATCTATGTTTGATATATTATAATCTACATTTCTAATAGTCTCTTCAAATATATTTTTTACCAAGACAAGTCCACAATCTAAACAAACTTGCTCACCCAATCTTTCATCAAACATATTTCTTTCTGATTCACATTCTATACATTTCACAATTTTCCCCTCGTAACAATTTCATCTAAGTTATCCCAATATACATCAGGTATTCTATGTTCCTTGTCGGGTAGTCTCATAGTATTAATTTGTGAACTTGATGTAACATCATTCATAAGAAACATTGCCCTTGCAGCAAATTGGTCGCCTAGACTAGAATTTTTATGAACATTATCTATACATACTCCTGATAAAGTACCTAGTATCGTAGAATTATAAGGATGTATTAAAGCCCCTTTGGAACTTGCTTCACCATCATTATTTTCTACAAATCTATGAGTATTAACTTTCTGAGTATCAGATGAAGAAGGACTTTCTTTTAATACCCAATCACATCTCTGACCTCTAACTAACATAATAGTTTGCTTACGTTTACCCAACTTAAAGACTTTAATTTTACTAGGAAACTTAGTTTCTAATTCTGCTAATAGTTCTTCGGCTCTCTTTTCAACTAATGATTTAGTTCTATTTTGTTCTAAAAAAGCATACATTAGTTTTATTTGAGACTTACTAGGTTCATAACTTAACAATTTTTTCCATAGGTTTTCAGGTGAAACTCCCCATTTTTCAGAGCGTTTGTGACCATGCCTATGGTAATTAACAAATGAATTTAAATCTTTTATTGTAATACTAGCCCAAACACCATCAGAAATTTCTAATGCACATTCTTTATCAGAAATAATCTTTGTTTTAATCCTAACATTCTGTTTCACCATTGACCCATCATTACTATAAAATGAATAAGGTGTTCTATTTTCTACTGAATGCATTACATTCGGTGGGAATAATAACAATCTACGAATATATCTATCCATCTTAGTACTGCTATTCTCAAAACAAGAACGATACAAAATCTTACTTAAATTATCTATAATGATACCTTTACTATCTTTCTCACCATTTAAGAAAAAGTGAGGCTTATTCTTTTGGAAAACAATAGTTGTGTCTCCATCATCATACTTAAGGGTAATAATAGTTGTAACAGTATCATTGGTTGACATAAATAGAAATTTATTTAGTGCTTGACTAATTCCTGTATAAATAGGGTCTAAACTATTTTTTTTATCTAGGTCAAGTCTACTTACTACTTTATATTCACCAAATCTATTTAGTTTACTACGATAATTACGTTTCAAATCAGTAGTGCGATATAGAAAACTTGTTGTATCCATTATCTGACTATCATCTGCTCTTGGAACATATAACTTAACTTTCACTCTTCTTCCTCCGCAATAGTTTGAACACCATCAATAGTTAGACCTTGCATAAAACAATGCATTGCAACCATTTCTCTAGGCAGCCTACGAAAGTCAACCCAACTCATTGTAAAACCCATAACATTAGGCCGTACTAAAGATGGTACACAATCAGATGTATTATACCGATTAGTATAATGTCCTGATTCTTTCAGTTTATTTCTATATGCTTTTATTATTTTGCTCTTAGGTATGTTCTCGTAAATTATCTTCATTTATATTCCTCTCTTTATATTTTTTATATTCGTGTGTTTCCACTATTTTTGTGAGGGCTTCACTCCTCGTTATATTGTTGATAGTATTCAATGTCCGTAGCAAGTTATGCATAAATGTTAGGGGAGTCATATTACCATCCCTCAACTGATTGAATCTTTTATGCACATTGTTTTTAACTGTATCATTAGAAAACATATCATATATTTCTTGTTCTATTTCTAGAAACTCTTCTCTATTTAGTTTTGACCTATATCTCATATTTCACAAACTCCACCTGCACAAGCAATCTCTCCTTGTAAATCGGTATTGTCATCTAATTCTATTACGTGTGTAAAGTCTAAATCGTATAGTTTAGACCTCATACTATTATATTCTTCTTCTGTTATTTCTTCAAATGGTGCTTGTTTATAAGAACCATTATCATATGGTAAAACCGCTAGACCATTGTAATAATGTCTATTCAACCACATCCATGCACCTACATCTTCCCATTCATCTTCACGAATTTGAACAGTTGCAGATACATTATGAGTATTCAATCCATCTCTATGACCACGTTGAACCCAACCAACAGAAAAACGCTTTACACGTTCTAACATATTAATTGCAGACTCATGTCTAGTTATTACATCACCTTTAGGTGCTTTTTGTGGTATAGAGAATACTGCCTCAGTTGCACTAAAGTAATCATCTTCTATTAAATCAGGTACTCTATCTAATAGATATTGATATACAGGTTCTACTTTGTTTACTCTAACTCTTCTATTATAGAATGGAGCATACCAAGGATGAATACCTGATGAAGTACCTAATACACAACTAGCCGTTCCTGATGGTTTAACACAAGTAACTCTTGCTGCTTTATTTATCCCAAGTAGTTCAGAAACTCTTTCATTTTCATTCTTTGCAACGATTGCTGCTTGTTCAATATCTAATAAAGTTACTTTATTACTACCTATTCCCGTCATAGACACACCTAAAAGTGCATCTTTTTCAGTAGTTTTCTGCCAAACTTCCCGTAAATAGTGGAAATCTGTATAACCTGCTTGTAAAGTTCCTAAGAAAGCGGCTGCTTTTACTCTCTCTTCTAAATCTTCTTGAGATAAAACATCAGAAACATTACACTCTGACAGGTTGCAGAACTGATAAGGGCGTAAAGCAATCTCACAACAAGGATTTGTTCCCCAATCTTTATCATGGGAGAAATATATTCCCGGTTCTCCTGAGTTAGATAATCTAATTCTTTCCCATAAATCCTCAAAGAATCCTTTTTCTATTCTATGTCTAAGTAAGAATGCTGAGTTATTTGCTCTACCTCTTTGTGGATTCTGTTCATACCACTTACCTGCTTTACAATTAATCATTTCATTATCATCAGCACTAAATAAAGATATTAATGCTGCTCGTCTAATACCACCCGATAAAACTGCATGAGCAATATGACATAATATATCATGACACTCTAAAGGAGTTAGTTGTGTACCTTCTTCTTTTTGTAATAACATTGTTTCAATTTTAACTAATGCTATTTTTAGTGGTGCAGGGCCGGGTGCTTTTCCACCACTAGTTTTTAGTGGCGCACCTTTAGGTCTAATATCATCATAATCAAAATTAGGTGAAGATGTTCTCATACCAAAGTATGATTCAAAAAGAACTTTAATTGCATCAGCCCAACCTTCAATAGAATCATTAATTAATATTCTTCTAAACTTATCAGGATTAGGCTTTCTAATAGTTGGTAGTTGTTCTACATGATGTCGCTGTACAGAATAACCTACACCCGTTCCACCTAACAATAAAAACATAGACTCAGAAAAACACTCCAAAGAATCTATTGGCATATATGCACAATTGTATAATCTATTAGGTGATAGTTCTACGGGTTTACCTGCAAATTGAAAAGACCTCATTGATGGAACTACCTTTCTAGGTTTAACAAAGTTCTCATATACATTTTCTATCTCTTCAATCAATTGAGGATTACCTCTATTAATATATTTTTTTAGATGCATTTGTTTGTTTCTTTCACAAATCTCATCCCACGTTTCTCTTCTATTCTCATCTGCTTTATATTTAGCATACTTCGTAAATACATTAAACTCTGATAGCACTTTATTTTGTAGTTCCATTTCTTTCATCTTTAACACCTTATTTTTTTTCTTTCTACTATTTGGTCAAATGAAGAGAATGAATGAACATATTCACCATTCTTCTTTACGACCCATTCTCTCTCGACCAAAAAGTTCCAAGATGGGAAGGTAGAAATTACATCAATTCCATATTCTGAAATTAAATCATCTACGTCTTTATATTGTTTATTGTTATATTCAATCAGAGTTTCCCCATCACAAATAATAACTGCTTTCATACTCACTGCTAGAACATATCCAACAGGATAAAAGTCGGGCTTCATTAAAGTATAATCTTCATATTTTTTACTATCACGGTAAAGCCAACCTTGTGATTTCAAAAAGACTGGTAATATTCCAGCCGGTAATATATTCGCATAATCGCATAACATAGGATTCCTCTCCTAAAAAGGTATGAGGGGCAGCAAATTGTGAGGGAATGCTGCCACCTCAATTGTAGAGACATAAATACCTAAATGGTATTTATTGGTTGCCTCCACCCTGCATACCGGGCATTAGCAGTACATCTGCTACTGAGTCCCAGTCTGTTGCTGTAATTGTTTCTTTAGGTACTTGAATCCCATCAAGATATATCCAATGTGTTGGATGGTCTTGTATTTGGTCAAGCATATCATCTACTGTCATATTTTCCATTACCGTGTGTCCGGTTTCATTTGCTATTGTTAATTTCATATTTTCACTTTCCTTGTATTCTCTCTACATTTTTATAGGTCTATAATTATTGCGACCTTCCCTCTAATAAACGGCCTGTTAAAGCGTTTATTGTATTTTCATATTGAACACATAATGCCTTATGGTTGTTCAAATCTGCAACTAGTTGATTGATTATATTTTGTGCCTTATTTATCTCGGCAATATAATCCTCAACAGTTGGTTCTGCTTTCGTTGTTTCTGCGTCTTCTGTTTTTACACTTTTCTTTTTACTCATTTTACTCATCTCCGAATAAACCAATAGGCCATAATGTTGTTATCACTACTACACCTACTGCGAATCTCGCTAATGTTCCTAACTTACTCATATCCTTTCCTCCTTTCTTCTAAAAGAGTAGAAATGGCTGCTGATGCATCGTGCTTACTTAGGCTTGCAAAGTCCCCTTCATAACCTAAGTTCCTCAAATAACTACATTGTTTTTCTGTTGCCATTTGAACATCTCCGTTGTCTCTGTTTAGAATTTTTACTAGTGATTGGCGTTGTGCCTCAGTAGGTTCTTTACCCGACATAATCCAATCCTTAATGCTACTTAAGAACTTACGTTCCCAATCATTAATACCATCCAATTCTGAAAACATTCTGATACCATAATAGTTACATTTGTCCTCAAACTCTGAATCATTTTGATTCTCTTCAATATTAGAAGCAATCATTTTATTTCTCTCTATTTCAATATATCTTTGTCTTCTTGATATTAAGTCATCTTTTTCTTTTTGAACCTCAAGAAGCCTTTCAGCAAGTTTCTTATCCTCATTCTCTGTTAATGTCTTATGCATTTCAAACATAGCATAAAACAATGTTAAATCATTCATCAACTTCTCAGTTGGATAACCCCTTGTTAAAATCTGTCTCTTTGGGTTTTCAGGACTATTCCATCTCCAAACGATACTAGCCATCTTATATGTTGGTGCGCCATAAGTACCTTTACTAGATTTACGAATTTTAGTATTATCAAAATACTGTTTATATTCATGATTATAGTATTTACCTACTTTACGAACATTCACTCTCATATCTAAATCTTTAACATGGTCAAACATTGTTGTAAATGCATCACCATTAGTATGCCACCACGCAGTTTTCTTCATAGATTCGACTCTAACATTAATCCATTTCTCAATCATATCTTCTGATATTGAGTCAATATCTAATCCAGTATCTTCTGCAATTGCTCTCAAGATTAAGTATGAATTAATATGGTCTGAACCTACACACTCTCGTATACCATTTTCAGTATTTAATATCTCAAAATGATATACAATATTGTGTGAACATAAACATTTGCGTGGATGAGTTGTAACCCATTCAGGCATCTCACTTAATCCACTCCACCAACATTCACCTGTTGCTATCCATTCATGCTTTGCTTCATCATAATTATCAGCAACGGATAGTTCTACCAATTTTCTTTTCAGAATCTTGTCCCACTTTCCTTCACCTAATTCTCTTTTATATTTGTATTCTTCTTCTATCATTTTATCTCATTCCGTTTTTCTTTTGTCTTCTTCTATATGTTTGACCACAAGGTTGGTCTGAACAAAACTTCTTACTTGACCTACCAATAAACAATTTCCCACACTCCAAACATTCAACACCTTTACCTTTTTTGAATGATGCTATGTTTCTTTCTAATCTATTTTTAAGAGCATTGAAATTCTGTATGTCATCTATTCTCCTAATTAATTTTCTTTTGTTCTTTGCTTCAACCCGACATTTTTCTCTGCAATATTTTCTTACTCCTAGCATTTTTGCACTATACACCGTAAAATGTACTCCACAATTTTCACAATGTTTAGTTGTTGGAGGGAACTGTGGTTTACGACTATCATACAATTCTTTCCTACACTCAGGCGAACAAAACAAATTATACTTCTGACCACAACCTAAAATTTGATTTATATCAATAGGGTCATGACAAGTCATACACAAAGCATCACTTAATCCTGCTTTGATTGATAGATAGTAAGTGTTTCTCAATAATGCAATATTCAGTTTACCTTTTTCAGTTGCCCCTTCTTTTAACTCTAGAAGAAAACTATCATCAGTCATTTTGCTCATCTTCCATTTTCTCAAATGAGCGCATTTCTTGTAGGTGCGCTGTAAGAACTCTGTCTAATTGTTTAAATAAATGTTCTGCACATCCTGCTATTTCTTTACGATATAACATCAACCAAGTCTTGTGTGCTGTATTAATTAATATCTTAGGATAATCATTTTCATCCATCTTGACAATCAATGGTGGTAAATCAATATCATTAATTAATTTAGTTTCTATTTCCATTTGAAATGTATTCATCTAAGCCCACCATCCTACGGATTTAATCTTTGCATCTTGCGTTACAAAAATCGTACCTGATTTAAGATGCACATGATATTCTTCTAGCATCATCTCAAATTCAGTTGACCAAACTTGGCAGACTGTTACTGCACAAACTTCTGACCAATCTATTGTCGTTTCACCTGTTGTTGTTTTCAATTTCATTTTCATTTTTATTTCTCCTAATTTTTAGATGTGTACTACCTTCCGGTATAAATGGCTTGTTACATCTATCACAAAGCCACCTGTTGCTAATTTTACTTTTATGGTGTTCCATAACATATAGACACCCTTTACATAATAATTTCATATTTATTCTTCTCCTTCCATTTCTTTGTAGCATTCTTTACAAATCCTACTAGTATATTGTTCTTTGATGCGGTGGTTTTTACCACAAATTTTACATCTTCTGACCATGATACTCATATCTTAAACCCCAATAAACGCAAACTAATAAATATTACTAACATGATTAGAAAGAACTCCATTATAATTCATCCTCCATCATATTTTTCACATCTACTATTACTGAATCATCATCAATTACTTCTAATAACTGTGCTGTTACTCCTTCCATAACGGCTGCTATTGAAGTCAATGAATCTTCAATTATTGTTCTATGAATATTACTTACCAATGGTGGCATCTTCTCATAGAACTCTATCATCTGATTAAAATGGTGCTTCATCATTTCAAAATTCTTAATATCATTTAAGTCCATATTTAATCAACCAATCCTTATACACATGTGATTTACAAATACACATTTCAATATCCATTTCACCCGTTGCATCTTGTTTAACTACTATGCCAGTATCATGACATTCATCACACTTCAGCAATCAACATCACTCCAATCATCTTCTATTGCTTTTAGCCTTTTCTCTAACTTAGTAAGTCTATTACTTAGCGTTAGTAATTGTCTCTGTAACTTTTCTGATTCAGGTTCAGTTAAACGAAAAAAATCTTTTTTAGCATTGTTTAGTTCTTCATTAACCATATTACTATATTCGTTTAACTTCTTAGATACATGAGTTTTATTAGCACTAAGTACCCTATCAATATCTCCTCTTTTGAGTCTCATCCCATCTAATTCATCACTAAAACTCTTCAATACTTTGCGTATTTCATCTATTTGAGTTTGACTAGGTACTATATCTTTAATGCTAGGATATTCTTTCATTAACGCTACAAGATATTCTTTAATTTCCAAATCACTTGCTAGAGCATGCATCCTATTCCCTTTATGTCTAGGATTAGTTTCACACTCAGGACAGAATTTTAATCTCCATTTATGTGAAGGCACTCTAAACTGTTTATTACATCTGTGTCCGTCTTCCATTATTTTTTGGCAATTATTATATGGCATGTTTATTTCTCCTCATTTTATCTTGAAACTGTTTCTTTCTTAAGTCTATCATATTGTTGTAATGGTTATCAGGCCACCAATCAGGCTTTTGTGTTTTCCATGTAGCGAAAGTGTATTTCTCGTTTAGATAGTATTCACGATATGCTTTCACTGCATCTTCATTTTTGTATTTGTCAGGCATTGCTTGAGCAAACGGTGTTAGTCCAATATCAGGTAACAAAATGTACATTTCTGCAATTTTACTTGCATACTCTTGTAAAGTTTCTTCGACTTTGTGTACTTTTCCATAACGCTTTGTATATTCTTTGCACAATTCAAAGCAATGTTCCCAAAGAAAACTAAAGTTTTGTCTACTTTTTCTAGCCCAAATAGTACAGGGGTGATTTAACATTACAGGTTTGTAAGGTGAATCTATACCATGATGATGTAAAATCGTTGAAATCATCTGCATACTTTCAGTAGGCATTTTGACTACATGTTTATCTAACATTTGTTTAGCGCATTCTTTTGGTGTGTTACTTAGTATAAATATATTCATTTTAATTATCTCCATATTGGAATGTGATTAGTCGGGAACATCTTTTGGCTCTTGCTCAGTTACCCGCGATGTATTAACTGACAAACCCGACTCTCAACTAAGGAAAAATTTTCTAGTTCTAATAAACTGAGGTCGCATGACGCATTTACCATTCCAAAACACCACATAAAAGAATGATATACCCCTAAGCAAGAGAAACTAGAAGATTTTATTATTAAGATAAAACCTTAATTGTGAACTACATAAGTAGTCATGAGTGTGAATAGTAGAGAAAGACATGGGCGAAAACCACATTACTGATACTCGAAAATTAATTGATTCTTTTGTTCTAGTCCTCAGAGGTAGTAAGAAAAGAATCATATCAAGATTGGGCAGGTCATTTAATCACTGCTTTGGATGGAAATCTAATCCACCTCGATTTGTCTTTTTTATTTCAGTAAACTCTACTCATAGAAATATCAGAAACACCAATTATGCATACGGCAGCAATGGAACGGGAAACAAATAAACTAGACTAAGCGATAAGCCTTACCGTATTCTCCCGTCTGATATTTTGAGTATTTTTATTTTAAAGTCTTCATTGACTATTGAATGTTATAAGGGAAAGTAACCGTTCTATGCCGTCACCACGTGGGTAAGTCATCAGCAGACCATTGCCTCTAGCGGAAACAATTCTTACTGATTATCTGTTTGAGATTACAGATACATTAGTTTTACAAGTTTTGGTAATATGACAACTTTCAAGTAAAGCAAGTGCTTTCACACAAACCTGACCGACTATTACAAGCATAATACTTGTGATAGCCTACTACTCTATATTGAATTACTTTGCTAATCTAGAATTAGCATCAAGCGACTTTTATGCTTGACATCACTCATCCACTATATCTTTTTACTTTTTTATGTTGGATTAAACCCTTATTATAACACCCTAAAGTATTGTAGGATAGCCCGCTAAGACTATTCTACAACTTCTCCACTTACGGGGTGAGTGTCTTTATGTATTGATAATAAAACTAAGTAACCTATTAGGTCATTAATTATATCATCATCTGATTCTAATGAATCATTACCGCGAGATAAACGACTTAACTTATCATCTATCCTAACTCGCAGTTGTTCATCTGTATTAGATGTTGAAAATATTCTAATTGGATTCAATGCTGAATCTCCATACTGCTCATTCTTTTCAATAAGCATTCCTTTGATATCATTACACTTCTCATGTATTAATAGTGCTACACCTTCAAGAGGTTTTCTTGTGTAAGGTTGATGCATTGTTTGTGGAGGTGTATATTTGACATCACTCTTTCCACTAAACATTGTTATCTTTCTTTCTTTGTTATCTTCTTCATTTGTTCTTTTAATTTCTTTATCCATGTTAATCACGTTATTTTTTTTAATGCTATTCTTGTTTCCACTCGTTTACACTTGTTGGAAATGACACAATGATATACATATGTTAGTATATGTTTACCACTTTGCTCTACTTTATTCGTTTCTCTCGTTTCCACTGTTTTTCATAGAGAGAGAAATAAATAAAGAGAGAGAGAAAAAAAGTATGTATGTATGTATGTAAATGTAGTAAATGATAATGTATATTATAATGATATACATATATTGTATATCTTATTCATTTTGTCCTACCTCTCGTTTCCACTTAAGTGAAAAGGAAGAATGTTAATCAAAATGAGTAAGATATTATTTAGTTATCTTATATTATATAGGATACTAGATACTGATATTTTTATCAAATAATACATATTGTATTAATAATGATTCTTTAATCATTAGTAATAATAACTGATGTCATATTGGTAGTAAAATATTTATCCTTTGAATAATACTGCTTTAAGTATTAATTAGGTTATTCTTGTACACGAATGATGTTTAGTCAGTTCCTACAAATCAAGTCGGCTAGGAGGGTATATAAAGGATACGGTCAAGTTTTCGCCAGCCTCTATTTTAAAACAATACACAACCATATGGTATTAAACGCTTTGTCAGTTTAAGACCTTAAAATAAAAAAAGGAGGAATAAGGCATTAAAGCCCTATTCCCCCAATTAGTACTCACAAAGAGTCAATCCGTTTTATTCTTCCTCCTGTGAAGAAATCCCTAGACCATCTAGAGAACCATCCCAACCTGCTTTGTAAAGCGTAGTTGCGTTTTTACGAATTGTCTTTGTGAGTGTGCTTGCATAATCTGCACCATTTGCGAAATGAGTATTCTTGCTTTTACCGTGAGGCAATAGTAATGCTTGAACACCGACACAAGAATCGAATGCATTTGCAAATGCTGTTTCAACATCTGCTACTATTGCATCCACTGTACTAAGAGCAGCAGCAGAAAGAATACCTCCACCACCTCTTCTCCAAGGATATCCGTGACATCCTCTAAGAGCCTCTTTTAGAGTCTTAGTCATTTGTTCTTGCATCTCAGGTTTACTATCTCCTGTTGCAATTAATTGTACGGCTACAACTTTTAGACCTTCATCGAGTGAACCTCTATCATCTGCCGCTATCATTGTTTCAACTTTCTTTTTTGTATCTTCCCATGTTTCCATTTTTAACACCTTTATTATCATTAACTGATTGCCTTTGTGAGCATAATAATAGCCGATGTAGGGCTTATTAAAGGGTTCTATCAAAGTAGAACCATATGGTAGTATTTATTTAAATGTATAATGAAATATTATGTATTACAACCATATGGTGTGGTACTTTGAGAACACCCTTAAGTACCCTATATCCACTATATATTATGTTAAGTGGGGTTGAATAGATACTTAACAAAGGAGATAAAAAGAGGAATTATTATGACAGATATGACAAATGAACAATGGGAAAGTAAGAAAACACTAATTGAGGCATGGTTTGAAAGCCATCCTGATTGGCAACAGAATATTGAGTTAATTGCAGTACCGCAATTAATCGCTGCTGCTGATAAGAAACCTGAGTCTAGAGATGCACTTTACGGTGCTATCAGAACATGTTTCGCTGATATCGCAGATAAGCCATTTAGGTCAGGTAGAGGTTCAACTATGCCTGATGCTGTACTTATTGCAAGAGATGCGGTTTTATCCGCTTATCATGCTGCAATGGTTACACTTTTCAATGAAAACGAATCAATACGCACACTAGAAATGAGACACGGTAAATCCGGTGGCGGAAATTATACTGATGCAACTGAGTTTGCTGATGCAAATACCGCAAGCCGTAGACAAATGATGAATAAAGCATATTCAGATTTTACCAAAAATACAGATAACGCACCTTACCTTTGGGACGGGGAATCACCCGTTGTTTTGGTAAATGGTTCTTCTCAGGGGGAAGATGAAGAATAAGTTAGGTAGATTCAACCCTACTTAACACCTTAATTGGGCAGAAATGCCCTTTTTAAGGTTATAATACCGCAAAGCAAATATTACAACCATATGGTAGTGCTTTGACTGCTACCAGTTAAATACCCTATGACTGATGTATAAAGTGATAAATTATGACGCAAACAACTAATAATACAATACAAGAAACAAAACCTTACAGATATAAGTTATCAGTAGGACATATGAAATCAGGTTCAGCCCAAGTACTAGTCATTAAGGAATTGACTGTACAAGGTGATGATTTCGCAGAATGTTTTTCTGAATTATCAGCAGGGTTGAAAGCCTTTCAAACAATGGAGTTGAAATAAATGAGTATAACATACAAAAGAACAATGAACATGAAATATGCAAACACGAAACTGAAAGATTATCATTATTATGAGTTATTACATTCATTAGATGATTGGGGTATTAATGTATCTAATATATATGAAACATCTCCTGTTGGTCAATATGATAAAATAAAATCAACTGTTGTATCTGAATGTGTAGTTGATGGTAGAATAATGTTTACTTCACCATATCAATATTTATCTGCTGGTATAGTTGAAAATATGAAAGATAATGGATGGGAAAATGTTGAGTTAACTACTACTACTGAAGAAATTATCAACACAGTTTGGCATGAACCAAAAGGTAATCAAATTAATTTTACAAATATGCCTACTGAGGAATTATCTAAGTTTGTAGGTAATTCTAATCGTGATTATATTAAAGGACATTTTCTTCAATATTCTATTCCTGAGGATGAAGAAGTTATTTTAGTTTCTAAACTTACAAATTCAAATGATGGTCTAATATTAACATTTAATATTAGTTGGGAATCTGCAAGAGTAAAGAAAGCCGCCACTATTAAAGAAAGAATGGTTGATAATGTTATTTCTGATGTTGGTTTAATTCAACATATATTTGAAAGTGCTTTACAACAATGTTTTAGAGATGTTGCAGACGGAGAAATTACTTTTTCACAAGAACCTGAACTAGAATGTTATTTTGAGCATGTTACAGAATCAAAGACAGAATGTAGTCCTGATATTGTAGCATTAACTAGAGAAGCAAGATTAAAACATGGTGATGAAGAATGAATGAATGTATGTGTGGTAAAATAATATCAGCAAATAAACTATATTGTCGTAAATGTAGTGAGAATCTACTTGAGGATTACCAAGAAATCTTATCATCTGTTGGGAAAGGTGAGGAATAATGCCTTATCCTGATAGTATGACTTCGTACGACCATGAATATTTAGATGAATACTTTGAGGGGGATGAAGAGGAATGACTAAGAAAACCCTAAAAGATGCTTTAGAATTATTAAATGGTTGTGGTTATTTTCTATGTAATATTTGTGATGAGTTTTATGATTCAGAGAACCGTATAGGTGATTGTAAAGAATGTGGAGATGAAGATAATGATAGATTTTAGAGATGAATATATATCGTTGCATACGATTATTTTAGAAGTAAACGGTGAATACTATACTGTTAAGAAAACCTTTGATACTTCGGTTATATGTGCAGGTCTAGAGATGAGTCATTTAGTTAAAATACCAACGGGAGATGTATTAAATGTATAAAATAATTAGATTTAGATTTAATGGGAATAATAGAACAATCAAGAGAGGATTAACTCTTGAAGAAGCACAAGAACATTGCCAAGACCCTGAAACAAGTGGTGATGGTTGGTTTGATGGATATACGAGGGAATAATATGTATTCATTATTCACAAAGAAACATTTTGAATGGTTAGTATGTATGATTGTTGACGTAGATATATCACCTGATAAGGTAGATATCATAATTGAAAAACTAACAAAAACAAATAAGAACTTTCAACCTTCTAAGTTTAGAAAGGCTATTACAATTTATCGTAATCAGTCAGCAGGTGGAATATAAGATTCGAATAAGGTGTGAGTATTAAAGAGGTGATACTCCTTAAAACTGAACCACGTTTATGAGTTCCTAACCGAAAGGTAAACCACTAATGCATGAGTGCTTTAGGAACAATAGTATATGAAAGCAGTACCGCCTTATGTAAACTCCTACGGAGTAAGGTATTGACAGCGAAGTCGTGTATAATAAGATGAGGATAGTACGCAGCCTCTTCCTTACTCCATTAACATAACGGGCAATAGAGGAGCGACACAATAACTTCGTGAAGTCTGATAGAGAATAAACCGAAGGCCATCATGGTAACAACCAAGAATGGCATATCCAATCTATCCTATGTAAGTCCCGACCTTAACATTTCCAAGGTCTGTAAGCAGCGATTAAGGTGCAAGCACCAACCTAAGAAAAGACGGTTAATGTTAAACAAAAGCATTTACTAGTTAAGATTGAATCTCCGAGTTCGCGGCGGTAGGAGATTATCTTTTCATTAAGTGTGTTTAACCTCTTAACCCGATTTTTCTTTATTTTTATGAGGTCTGCGGCAAAGCGCATACCATATGGTTGTACGTTTTTTATACCGTACCATATGGGTAGTAATTGGGGTATGGGTGCGTAGCAGGGTTCAAATTTTTTTTT
>CERA01007015.1_pt1 | contig 33193 bp, 49 predicted proteins | sample 530881 | NCBI WGS metagenome assembly CERA01 (sample SAMEA2621061, study PRJEB7988) | marine metagenome | biome: marine biome (ENVO:00000447); feature: deep chlorophyll maximum layer (ENVO:xxxxxxxx); material: "saline water (ENVO:00002010), including plankton (ENVO:xxxxxxxx)" | depth 50 m
GGTAACTGACCCGTCAGTAGGAGTTGTTAATAATCCAACACCAAAATGTTTTATTCCATTACATACACTTGACCCTGAAGGAGTAAAATCAAAAGTAACAGTTGATCCTGAAACAGTGTAATTTCCTGATTGTATAATTCCGTCAATTTGTATTTGAAGCGCGTCAGCAGAAACGGGAGTAAAAGCTGTTGAGTTTTGTGTTAAATTAAATGTGGCATCGCTTCCGTTAAAACTTAAATTATCGAGAGTCGATACGTTATCTATTTGATCTATTCCACGTCCTATATAATTACTCATGCCAATACCTCCATCAAAGTGATCATACATTGTGAGCCACCATTTGCTATGGTAACAGTCCCTGCTCCATCTGTAGCTATCATTACAGTATAAGTTGTTGCTGAAGTTGTATTTGGAGAAGCTAAATATTGTACAGAACTTCTTTGTTGGTGTGTATCTCCATCTCCGTAAGTATCTTTTTGGTTAGGTATAGTAAGAACATTTGTTGTTGCTCCACCACTTATTGCTTGTTCTAATTGAGTTTTATATCCTTTATTATTACCCATTGATGCTTGAGTAATATATGTAACTAAAACTTTTGAAGTAGATGCAGTTGGTGTAATTGTAGCTGATAGTGTATTTCCTCCACCAGTTATATCAGTAAAAGTGCTAGTTGCAAAATCTGTATCTGTTGAAAAAATTGTTTGGATTACTTGACCAATTTTGCCAGCTACCAAATTTGTAAGACTTGCTCCGCTAACAGCAGGTAATACTGACCCGCCTAAATTTTCGACTGCAATTTTAGTAAATGCCATTATTTATTCTCCTTTAACCACAATGTAATGTACATGACACTAAATAACTGCCATCATCATATGTTTTAATTTTATTTGTTTTAACCACTTTTGCTATTGTACTTGCTCGTAAAATATCGTCTGCTTGTACTTTAGCTGTGCCGTCACCTTTGCTTTGTAAATAATCTCCAATAGAAACTGTTTCATCTTTGTGAACTCTAATCATAAATGCACCTAATGAACCTACTGAAATATCATTTGCTTCTGATTGCATCCATGACTCAAAAATTCCATACACAGCTTTACTATCTTCTGTGTCTGATACTTTTACTCTAGCAAGATATTCTTCATCATTTTCTTTTATAACAACAGCATCATATTCGATTGCATTGTCATCAAAACCTTCGTCACCTTCTTTATAATTTTTGTGCCATTTGAATTTAATATTATCTCCTACACTATTTGTTTTTGGAATATATCTTTTAAGAACTTGAGAAGGATAAGTAACTCCATCTTCTGTATATTCTGGTACAGTAAATTGAGCCATGTGCCACTCAGAGGTTTCATTAATACTTTCCATAACAGTACCAACAAGAATGTCTGGTTTTGAATCATCTGTTAATTGTGCATAGTGAACACCTAAAAATGTACCGTAACCAACTGTTGAATTACTTGCTGAAATATTTCCAGGATTAGAGCCATTACGATAGAACATAATTATATCTCTATTATTGTTATCGCCTTCAGAACGATTAATAACTAATCCATCAGATTGAAAAGCAAATCCTGGTGTCTTTGTAGGACGACAATTTATAATTGCTCCATAATCTCCACCACCAGTTAAACTATTTCCATCATCAGTATTTGTATTAACTAATAACCCACCACCATTTTTAAATCTTGCTGTAGTTGTTTCACTATCAGTCATTTTAATATGCATTTCTTCGCCACCAGGCGCCCAAAGTTGCATTTGTCCACCATCAGTAGTAAGCATCCCAGAATTTCCACCAGAACCTAACTTCATCATTCCGCCATTTCCGTCAGTATGAACAGTTATTGTTCCTCTTTCGACTCCTCCTGAAGCAAAATTAAGTTCATTGGCTGTACCCCAATATATTCCTGTATCTGTATCTCCAGAATTTGCTATTGAAGGGGAACCTGCTGAACCATCTGCAATAGCAGTAAGGTCTGTGCTAGCAGTAGCAAAAGTGTTATCTCCTCTTAAAAACGTAGTGTTGTTCTTTGTTCCTGAAGCTGAAAGCATATCTAAAGTTACTTGTCCCGTTGCGGGCGCTTGGGTAGATACCGCCTTTGCGACGAATAAAATTTGAACAACATCACCTGATACTAAAGTTCCACCTAATGTAATACGCGTAGAGGTTGTTAAAGTTAAATCGTTCGTATCTTGTTTTACATTATTCCACCACACTATACATTCACTTAAACTTGATATACTATGGTCTAAATCTACATAATTATTTGTAGAACCTGTTACGCGCTGTACTGCTGTTGAAATAAATCCGCTTTTTGGTGCTGGTCCAATATAACTTTCTGACATTAGCTTATATCCGTTAGTAATTCTAGTGATACATCCAATAACCCTGAACTGCTTGAACTCTGTGCCTGAATTTTATCGGACGTATTTAGTACGATTTTTGGTATAGTTAATGCCGAACCGACGGGAACTGGAACGTCTTTAAATTTTGTGAAAGTGGCCGTACCACTCGCATCATATTTTTTAAGAGTTACATTTATTGACACTGTGCCTGTATTTGCTAATGTGCCAGTTACGACCATTGACTTATTTGAAGCCGTGTAAATATCCGTCAAGGAAGCATTACTAATGGTTAATGATTTTTCATCAAAATTGTTTGCCATTTACTCTCCTTAACTTAATGCAATTGCTATTGCTGTTGAAAATCCAGTAGTTGCCTTTGCATCTAACTGGGTTTGAATATTAGAACTAACTCCGTTGAGATAGCCATATTCAGTGTCACTAATATTAGTGTTGGCACCAATTTTAGTTGCCGAAATTCTGTTAACGTCTATTGTTATATTCCCTGAACTTGTAATTGGTGATCCTGAAATAGTAAATTCTGAAGCTGATTGAGTCAACCCAGCGCTTGTGACCGTGCCAGTGTTCGATGGAGTCACCTTGCTAAAAGACACACTCGTAGAACCTAAACTCATATTACTATCATTAGTATTTAACCAGATAGTGTCAGCGTTAGTTGAACCTTCTTGAATAATAACCATTTGACCAGCCATTTCTCCTGCTGTGTCAAAGTCTGTATCACGGGAAGCTGTTCCCGATGCTACTACTTTATAAATTCCGTTTTGACTTGCTGTGCTTTGATTTTTTACTAAAACTTTATCATTTGTAGCAAGAGTCACCCCGTCTAAAGTGTCTGAATTTTGAAGATCTGCTGTTAAGTCAACATTTCCTGTTGTTGCTACACGGCATATAACCCTAGTTTTTAATCCAGCTATTAAATTGTCGGTGTATGTTTTTGTTGCTGGTTCGCTTCCAGAACTAGGAGAAGATAATCCTGAAATAGCACCTCCCGTAATAGAAACATTACTTGAAGCTTGTGTAGAAATAGTTCCTAAACCTAAATTAGTTCTTGATGTAGAAGCTGAACTAACATCTGATAAGTTATTTGATGCAGTTAGTTTCCCAGTAATTTGAGTTTGTGCATTTGAAGATAATGAATTAATATATTGTAACTCAGCATTAGTAACTGAACCATCAGCTAATTTTGTAGCATCAATGCCAGTAGCAAGTTGTGAGTCACTTATTCCTGCTGTTTTAACAGAAACGGCTCCGCTTGAAACATCAAAATCTCCAGAAGCAAAAGATGAAATTCCTTTGTTGCTTGTTGTAGCATCTTCACCAGATATAGTTACGGTTCCTGAACTTTCCGCTACATCAATACCTTCACCAGCACTAAAAGTAGCTGTTCCCCCTAAAGCAATAGCCGTAGAGTCACCACCTGAAGCAACCGTTATAGAAGAATTAACTAACTCAGCATTAGCTACCCCGCCATCTTTAATTGTTACTGCTCCTGAAGAAACAGCAAAATTATCAGAATGAAAAGAAGCAACACCTTTATTAGATGTTGTAGCGTCCTCACCAGCTATAGTTATTGCATTACCTGTAGCAGAGGTATCAATACCTTCGCCCCCAGAAACAGTTAACGTTTCCGAGTCAAGATCTATAGCAATAGTCCCTGAGTCAGTTGTAATGTCAACGTCTTGCGCTGTTAATTGTGCATCAACATACGCTTTAATACTTTCAGAACTTGCAAGTTTAGTAGCCGAAGCAGATGAAAAGTTATCATCATCTTGTATTGCTGTACCACTTATTCCTGTATTAACAACAGGAGAGGTTAATGTTTTATTTGTTAAAGTAATTGAACCACTGTCAATATATGCTTTTACTGATTGCTGGGAAGGAGGTAAGATTGCGCTGTCCTCCGACATAGCGTCAGTATCTATAACAGGGGTTGAAGGTCCAACGTAAGTAGAACCTAAATATAAAACTGGGTTACTGTCACTCGCATGGATTGACCCTGAGTCAAAAGTAAAAGTTAAAGTTGTGTTTGGTGAAGAATAACTGCTTGTAGCTATTTTTCCAAAAATTCCTGTTGTAGAGGTGTTGGTTCCTGTTAATTTAATACGACGGCCAACATGATGAGTTCCTGTAACATCAGCACCGATAGTAACAGTTGTTGCACCTGTTCTAGTGTAAGTGTTGGTTGTATCGCCATTTCCTAGAACAAACCACTCTTTATCGTTCCATTGATCTTTTTGTGCGGACATATCAGCACGAAAAACGTTATTAACTAGCGATGGTGCCATTCCCTCCGCAACACTAATTCCGCTTAATGTACTATTACTATTTGCTGTTGTTGAATAATCTTTTATTGCCATTTAATACCTCGGTTCAAATTCTCCTTGTTCTACGTCTTTTTGATTCATTGCTTTTTCTTTTACATTTGTTAATGAGCCACCACCAAGTATGTGAGTAAAGAGTATAACCCCCGCTTTACTTTTAGGACCTATTTCTCTTAATTTTGCTAATTCACTTTTTCCTTCTGGTGTTGTTAATAAATAAGCCATTCTTTTTGCTAATTTATCTGCTCTTACATTAGTCCACCATTTATTTAAACGTGAAGGTTGATTCCAAATTTCTAATGTTTCAATTGCTTGACCAATAAAAGGTTTAGCATCTTCCATAAATTCTTTTTGTGCCATTTGTTTCCATGCTGTATCACTATTAAAATCCATAGCTTTTATTGTTTGATTTAATAACGTCATTACGTCTGCAAACTCTTTACCAAAACCATCAATACCTTTAAAAGCTTCTAACATAATATCGCGTTGTCTTTTTGTACCAAATACTTTTTTATAAAAAGAACCTCCAAGATTATTAGCACTAAACAAATTATCGTCTTTTATAACAGACTCAAAAACGTTTTCTAAATGACCTCTAACAAGTTGATTCCATTCATTACCTTTGCCGTGTTTGAAAAATAATTCTCTTGCATCTTTAACATCAGCAACACTGCTTTTATTTGAATTAAAGATTATTTTTCCAACATCAGCAAACATATTTTCATTTTGTTTAGCTATTTGGTTAACAAAACCACCTTTAATTTTGTCTATGTTTGGTACGCCATGTTCATATATTTGTCTTGCTTTAGCGTAATCAGAACTAGCGTTATCCATATTACCTAAAAGACTTTCTTTAATTTTTGTAAAATTAACAATGTTTCCTTTAGCAATAGATGTATCTGTTCTTCCAGCAGAATTAAGTATTTGATCTATTTCTCTTTTTATTTGATCTAATGATTGTAAATTTGTTTCTGGAACTAATTTTTTTTGTGTTTGTAAAACACCATTTCGTGTTGGTCCTTGAACTGGAACATCAATTTCTCTATATAACATACTTTTTACATTATGTAATTTAGCAAGAGTATTTCCTTTTGAAACTTTAATTAATTCATCAATAAGATTAATGGTACTTCCAACATCAACATTATCTACTTGAAATGCTTTATTATAAAAAGCTTTAGCTTTATCAATAAGTATTCTTTCTTCACCTTTAATAATTGCCTGTGATCCAGATATAGCTTCTTTAAAAGCTAAATCAGGTGCTATTTCTTTTTCTGATATGTTAACAAACAATTTGTATATAGCATCCTTAACTTCGCCATTTCGCATGTTATAAAATGCATTTAAAATTTCATCTGAATTTGGTTTATTAGCTAAAAGTTTTTGTAATTTAATTAATCGTGGATCTCCACTAGCTTCACCATGTGTTAACGGAATTTTATATTTTTTAGATAAAATATCTATTTTGTTTTTTGTTTTAGTGTTAAATTTTTGAAATCTATCACCAATTTTAAAATTTTTAATTCTACTAGGTAATGTTTGTAAAACTTTATTTATAACAGGTGTAAGTAACTTATTAGCTACAAGTTGACCTCCTCCTTCAATAAGACCAGCAGTACCAACATGAATTGCTCTTTGACCAATTGGCAATTCTTCACCAGTTAATTTGTAAGACAAACCTTGTCTAAAACCTTCACCAGCCATACCACTAGCACCAGCAACAACAGGATTACCATAGCTTGCTAATGCGCCTGCTGTACCACTTACAATTGGAATTGCGGGACCTGTTGCTCGTAACATCCATTCATCTAAATTTGCTGGATTGTTTTTTACAGCAGAAAAATTAGGCGTTGCATAATATAATTTTTGGTCATTACCTAAATAATAAATTCTACCATCTACTTGACCAAAACGTTTAATTGCTTCTTTTGGGTCCATATCAGGAAATTTACTTTTTGCATAAGCTACAACCGAATAATATGAATCATGTGGCAAAGAACCAACGGCTATCCCAGTATTATCAATGTAATTATTTTCATGTATTTCTGGGTACATAGTTGTAAGTTTGCCTGCTGTAGTATCAGTATTGCTTACTTCCATGTTACCTAATTCGCTTGTATCGTCTTTTAAAACTGGACCTTCTATTACTTCATTTTGAATTTCAGTTGACCAATCTTTAGCTTGTGCTGTTCCCATTATCTTATATTCTCCAATGTAAAGACATTGTTATCTGGATTACCATACATTAATAATTTTAATTGCCTTTTAACTTCTAAATCTATTTCTTCTTCTGATTTATCTTTCCAATTATCATCAAGTTGTAGTTCTAATTTTAATTCATTACCTATATCATTAACGTATTTATCAACGCTTGATAAAGTCATAATTGCTTCTGGATTTAGATTGCCGTTAGCATCCGTTGGTATATTTAAACCTGAACGTAAAATTAAATTATAACGAATAGTTGATTTCATCGCGTTATCTAAAATACCATTTAATTTAGCTTCATATTCTGTAGGTGATAATTTTCTTGGATCAGCAAAGCCTTTTAAGATACGTTCAGCTTCCTTTTCTGACATTTGCGCGCCTGTAATACTTTTAATGTAAGCATTTGTCATTTCCCATGATTTTTGTTCCCATTCAGAATATGCTGTAATTAATGCTTTATCTTCTTCTGAAATGTCACCAAAAATATTCCAATCACCTAAACCATCTTTTATTTTTAAATAATTAATTTTCCATTTTGTAGGTAATTGACTAAATTCTGGTTTATATAATTCTTTTATTTCTTTAAATCCTTCAAAATTAACACTGTTATTAATTATTTGTTGTTCAAGATTTTTCTTAGTTCCTTTTTCTAAAGTACCAGAACCTAAACCTTTACCAATAGTTACAGAACCATCGGCACCAATATTAATTGTTTGACCCATTATATCGGCTATTATTATTTCTTTTCTTTTGTCCTGATCTGTAATACCAGCTAAATCCATTTTCTTTTCTATTGCTAATTTAGAACCTGTAGAATATGCATCTATATTTTTAATGTATTCGTTTTGTGTAACTCTCATTTCTTTACCGTCAGCCGTACGAACTACGTCTATATATTTATTACCAGCTTTTTGGTTTTCCATATAAGCATTAGTTAAAAACGTAGCGCCTTCTTTTGGGCCTAATGTTAAAGCAAATGCTCTTTGTTCATCATTTACATAATCACTTTGTAATAATTTATAAAAAGTTTCTTTTTTTTGTACTTCATCTTGCAACGCTGTTGTTGTTTGAAGCTGGTTTGTTGCTCTATCAATAGATTTGTCGTATGTATTTGTGCCTTGATCTACCATTTGTTTTAAGATCATTGCTGTATTAACATTTTCATTAGCAGGACGTGGACCAGCTAAAGCCATTGCGGTTAAACCCGCATCTAACAAACCTCTACCTCTAGCTTTTCTAACAGTATCAACGCCTAAAAGATTAGCCATTTGATTACCTTCAAGATTAGGTAACATCATATTCATAACTTTATCTAATGCATCTGCCATACTAACCGAACATTGCTCCTGCGCCACCAAGTAAAGCGCCACCTAATAAATAAGGATTTGCTGAACCAGTTGCACCAATCATATCGTAAATACCAGCACCACTAGAAGCACCACCAAGTAAACCCATAATAGGATTTTTAGTAAGAGGTGCTATAGTTGATTGAGATGTTCCAAAAGGACCACCAACACTTGCTTGATATTCTCTTAATTTTTCGTATGGTTTTCTTTGTTCAAATTCAAAACGTTTTATTGCATCTTGCAACATTCTTTCTGATAATTCTTCTCTTGCTCCACCTACTGTTTGTAGTTTAGCAATATCCGAATAATCCATGTCACCTAATTGAGGTGCTTTTAATGACATTGCATCCATAACAGCACGTTCTCTGTTATAATTATCTCCATACACTTTGTTAGCTAAGTCACCTAATGCTTCCGTCATTGCGCCTGTATGCGCGCCACTTTCATAACGACCGCCTTGTGCAAAATTTGTGTTTACATTAGTTTTAACTTTATCAGCCATTGTAGTAAATAAATTGTTTAAATACGGATTTGTTGTAGGATTAAGAAAATTACCCGACATAACATTATCAGCGTATGTTTGTGATTTATTAAGTAATGGGTTGCCTTGTAATGCTCTTGCTTTCGCTAATTGCAAAGCTGTTTCTGTTTCTGAAGCAAAAGGAACATACGTTTGATTTGGATAATAATTAGGTGTACTCGCATTAAATAATTCTTCCGCACGTTCAAATCCTTTTTCTAAATACGGTGATTGTACCTTCCACGGTTCCGTAATTGTTTGTGTTGTTTGTGTACCTGCACTTTTACTCATAATAATTCCTTTGTCATAACAATATGTTTTGCTTCATAATCCTTTAATTTTTTTAACCATCCTTTACGTCCGACTAATTCAATACGTTTAATATTATTGGCTACTGCCCATGCTTCTACTTGTCTTGTTAAATCATCTAACCAAGAATGTAAGTTTGAACCACCAGCTAAGAACCAACGACATACTTTAAATTGAGGATATTCAATTATTTGTGTTAAAACGGCTGACTCTACTTTATCTTTCCAGCTTATCCATAGTTGCATTTCTTTTTTTAAAATTGCATCTAATAAATTTTTACCACTATATGAATTATCGTCATACATTATCCCTTTTAATAATAGCGGTTCTACTTGTTCCCAAATTGCAATAGCATTTTGAGGTGGAACGTAAGATACTATTCTAACCGATGATGATGTATTTGTATGTTCTGTCTGTTTGGCCATTGTTTGCATGTGTTAAAGTTGCTGTTTGTTTTCCTTGTGCTGAAACATATAAACTTGTTATTCCTGCCGAAGCGTTAGCTGTTGTCGGCATAAAAACAATAACACTATCACCACCTAAACGTCTATCAGACAACGTTGTTGTTGTTTGACTGGCGGTTAGTGTAACTGATCCTGTTGAGTTTAGTTTTCCATCTAAGGAATTGTTAACTACAATGGCTAATTGTCGTCGATGTTCTTCTGGTATTGGATTAGATAACGGTACAGCTTGAAACTGATTAGCCATTATCTTTTCCCTTCAGGTCTTGCATCGACATCAACACCCTGCATATTCGTAAAATTTCCATTTACTGAAACTCGTAATCGGTGATACCTAGAATTAGTTCTAAGAGGACAATCACCTGAAGATTTAACTGTTACAGCACTACCTGTTGTTACGGAGTCTGCTTGGGAAGAACGTGTAATCGGTGTTACCGTAATTGTTGTGTTTTCCCCGTTAGCATCCACAATAGGTCTAGCGTTAATCAGTGTAGATCTTTTTCCTTCTGCTCCTTCAAATTCTGTCGTATCAACGGTTGCAGTCATAGATCCACCCATAAATTTTCCAAACTTTTTGTCGCTTGAAAATCCTGCTAAACCTAAAACACCTTCTTGATAATAATAAGAGTCTAAAGGTTTTGGCAAATCATCAACAGAACCCAAAACATCTAAACTTTCTAAAGTTGTAAATGCTTCCTGGGAAGCTGTCCCTATAAAGTCCAAGTCTTGTCCTGAACAAGTTGACCATGAATCCGTTGAATAATTATAAACAACCATTTTATTATTAATAGTTGAACTACCTGTTGCACCAGAACCACGATAAGAAACAACATATAAACTATTATTAGTATCAATAGCTGAACATATTCCATCAAAGTTTGATGATAAATCATTAAGAAAAAATTCGTCAATTTTACCTTTTCCTATTGGGGTAATTTGTGAACCGTTAGTAATCTTATAAAATCCATCTTGAGATAAAAAGAATATATCAGATCCTACATTAGCAATAGATTTAGGAGCAAAAGCACCTATATTATCTGCCACTTTAGAAAACTGAAAAATCAATGGAGTACCAACAAAATCGGCTCTCCAAATTGCTTTATCTGTAAATATTACGCCAAAAGACTCACCACCTACTATTCCTTGTATATTACCTGTATCAGGTAAGTCCTGATAGTCTGACATAGTAGTTTGTGATACGGTAAATGTGGTTGGATCATTTATCCCTGACCATTTTACGCGGTTTGAATATGTTGTGCTACTTTCTATTGTATATCCTGTAAAAACAAAATCTCTTATAACTGCAACATATTTAGCTTTTAGTGATACTAAATCAGCAAAAGCTGTTGATGTTCCTTCTACAAAAGACTGAATATTATCAGCAAAGTTAGTAGCAATAACTCTGCTACCAAATTGGCAGAAAGACCAAAAGTCACGACTATTTTCTGTAGTTGAATTATTGTAACCTCCCGCCTTTGATTTATCCACGAATACAATACTGCTATTCATTTGATATAATTTAGTAGCATCACCACAATAATTGGTTGTGCCACTAGAACTTAATTGTGTATGCAATCCACAAGCTGAACCTGTTAATGCTGTTGTTGTTAATTCTTTAAAAGATGGAAAACTTTTATATCCTTTAGCTAAAGGTATAACGTTATCTACTTTCATGCTTCCTCTATTTTGAAAAGAAGGCATATCAGACATTAATTGCCCGAACTCAATCATGCAACACTCTTAGCAGTCATTTGCAACGGACCTGATGAATGTCGTCCAACCTCATCAGATGCATTAGCTACTTTAACTGCTTCTCTATATAATTCTGCCCATGTTCCTAATCGTTCATCTTGCATTAAAAAAGGTGCTGACTCTAACAAAGAAGCATACAAATATAAATCTGGATGATTTGTTAAAATAGCGTTTGATGTGTTACTATCACTTAATGCAGTTGGTTTAGAATAATACGCCCATTCAATAGAATAACTACTATCAGGCGTTGGACCAAAGTATAATTTTTCACCTATAACAGTTTGATAAATTGGTTCCCCGCTTGTTACACCGCCATAGTTTCTTGTTAGTTCAAAAGGTGACATGTAACGTAATACAATTTTAGGTGTTGTATTTAATGCTACATATCGAAACTCTAAAAAGTTTGTTGGTAAAGAAATATAATTAGTACCACCTGTTGCTGTTGCTGTTGCCACGTTTTCCATAATTCGTAATCTTAAATCTCTGCCGTGTCTTGCTTCGGCCAATGCAATAAAATCAGGAATATATGACGTTAAATCATCGCGGTTTAAATAATTTGCTATTGATGTTTTTAAATTTGCGAATGTGTCTAAAGCCATTATATATCACCGTGCCATGTTCTAAAATATTGAAATTCATTACTGTTTAATTTTTGTTTAACTTTTTTCCAATCGTTAGGATCAAAAAAATTTATTCCTTCTTTGCGCCATTGTTCAATAACTATTCTTGGAATACATGCTACATGTTTCATAAAATTACCGCTTTGATCTATATGATTCATTTCTATTTTATTTGCATTTAAAATAGGTTTAACATCTTGTTCTTGATATAAAGTTGTTCTATCTTCAGCTTCATCATAATGAAAATATTGTCGCACATCTGATGGATTAAAGGGTTTATTTAATGGTGTTAAATTGGACATATTTTCCTTGTTTTCTGCGGTTTTTTAAGTTTATAAATTATTTATTTGACATATAACATTGTTATAGGGTATAACATTGTTAAATAAACAAGAAGGTAAAAAATGAAACAAATATCAAATAATAACGAACTTGTAAGAAATGCAAGAAAACAAACTCATGTAGAACAATATGGTTCTGGTTTAGTTCATGCATTTTCAGTTTATCAAGATAAAAATACTAACTTAGAATATTTAGTTGATATTGATATAACTGATACTTCTAATATTAAAATTTCAAATATTGAACAAATAAAAGAGGGGGAATAATCCCCCTCACTCTTAATTAAATTTACGAAGTAGTATTATCAAATACTCCACCACTAGCTTTTTCATTTTCACTAATAAGTGTGTATTCAACAATTAACTGAGATTTATGAGAATCACCTGTCACTGATAAATCTTGTGTAGTGAATGGTCTTAAATAACCAACCGCCCATTTATCAGACTCTAGGATTAGTAGATCTCTTGTTCTTACTAATCTGTTTGGAATAACTTTCATAGAACCGTAGTCACTACGATACACGTCAAAATAATCATTGATAGTACCGTTGTTATCGACAACGCTTCTAGTTGCATCAGCACGTCCAGTAAACGCGTTCATTTTTCTTTTGTTGAAAGATCCAACATGAACAACGTCAGGATTACCACCAGACTCAAAAATTAAGTCTAATGCACTTGTAAAAATTGCTTCTGTTAATGCTCTTTGAGTTCCATCAGTTCTAGCGTCCGTACCGTTTCCAGTAGGGGAAGCTGGTGAACCAGATGCACCCATAATGTCATTTGTAGCAATCCAAGATTGGACTGATCCAAGTTCTCTTGCTGTTGATGAGTTTCCTGCAACACGCCCGTTGTTTAAACCAATCATCGCGTGTTCCATATCTCTTTTTAGTTCTTTAGATTTGTGCAACATTTGGAAAGCTTTTTCTTTCTTTCTTCCTGCTCTGTTAACAGCATCTAACGTATTAGATACTACAACAGTTTTATCTGCAATTTGAGTGTAGTTTCCTACTCTTGCAGTTGTTAAAGAAGCGTCTAAAGTCGCTTCGTCGCCTTCAATTACTTTGTTATCAGCAACACTTGATAACGCTAAAGTTTGCCACTCATGAAAAGTATTTGTTACTTTTTGAGATTTCAACCCACTTAAAAATGGAGTTTCTGTAACTGCCACTAATGAAATTAGGTTCGTCAAATCTTCACGATTACCAATGCTATCGTATGAATCGAAGGTGTTCGTAGGCTGTGCCATACAATTTCCTTTCTAATTTAGTACGTTCATAAACGCTTCTAGCATGTCACCTGACTTACCAGACTTAACACGTTTAATTGCATCTTTGCGACGTTCATAGTTAGCGTCATCTTTAGAAACTGGAATTCCAGACTTAGAAACTCTAGGAATATTTTTTACTTTTTTGTCACCAAGTTTAGCTTTTTTCAATTGACTATATTTCATGCCTTCTATCGCTACCATAACGGTACGATGGTCTGTTAACATGCTTAATTCTTGATCGCTAAATCCGATTTCATTTAAGTAATTTTTAACATTTGCTTGTATTTTTCCTTTTTTAACAGGATCAGCAAATTCAGGAACTTTTTCACTTAACATATTACTTTGTGTCGTAACATAATCAGCGTATTTTTTCTTTTGTTCCTCATCTTGTTTCTGTTGAATAGACTTTAATTCAGTTTCCGCCTGTTGACGTATTTCTTTTTTTCTATCTGCTTCTGCTTTTAATCGAACATATTCAATGGGGTCTTGTTCATAAACTTTATCCCAGTCAATATCTTCTTGCTTATCAGATTTTATAAAAGATTTTAGCTTAACTGCATAATCATCGCGTTCTTTTTTTACCGCTTCTAATTCAGTAGTAACTTTATCACGTTCAGTATCTAAACCTCTACGTTCATCAGCTAATGCCTGAGTTTTTTTTGAGTAATCGCTTTGACGACTATATCCATTTTTAAGTTCGTCGAGGGTAACTTGTGTATCTTGACCATCTACTTTGACGGTAACAAGTTCCTCGGTCCCTTCTGCTGGGGAGTTGTCAGTTTCCTCTAGTTCCAAATCATCGGGAGTTGGTTCATCTGATGGCGCTTCTGGTTGTGCTTTCGCGTCCTGTTCACCTTCTGATGTCGGTTGTTCGTTCTCTGCGGTTAGTAAGTTCTCGAACTGACCTAATAAATTTTCTTTTACCTCTGGTTCAGGTTGAACCGTTGGTTCTTCAGTAACCGCAGTTTCCTGAGTAGGATTTTCTGCCATATTTTACCTTTATTTTTTTAATAATTTACCAGTTTCCATTATGGATTTTAACTGGTTTAACACTGATTCATGCATCTTTATCATTAGATAAAGTTTTTCGCGCGCTTCAGCGTCCCGAATAGGACTATTAACTAATTCTTCTACTAATCCTAATCGTAACTTGTCATTAGCTTCCTTAAATATAGGATGCTCTAAAATTTTTTTTGCTTCTTCTGATCGTTTTAATTCTTCTTCAGGTGTCATTAATAATCACCTGCATATTGTTTTTCATATTTTTTCTTTTTTTTATTATACATCATGTGCGGATTGCCTTGATTTAAAAGACCTGCACCAGCTTGTGATTGTGCTGATGTATAATTTTGCGGACTAGCCGTAAAGTTTAATTCATGTGGATTAATTGTACCACCTGATTGTATTGCATCATTAATTATTTGATTATATGAATATGTATCAGCATGCGGATTACCACCTAATATTCTATCTTTATTTTTTTGTCTTAATTGTTCTAATTGATAATCTACTTGATTACCTGTTATTCCTAATGCTTCATTACCAGCACTTAACAAACCAGTTTGTGCATTTGGTTGTAAATGGAATGATGTTTTATCCGCCGTACCTCGTACATTGTATTGACGTTTAACTAATTCTTCTATTATTTTTTTTCTTTTTGCTTCTTGTTCTTTACCAAAAGCCATAGTTAAATACGGATTTATTAAAGTTCCTTTTCTTAATTCCACCATATTACCTTTGCTTGGCAAATATCCAAGCGCGCTATTTTTTAACCAGCCACGTTGTATAAGGTTATCAATATATTCATCATTCGACATACCTGCAATTTCTTCATCGGTAGGAATAAAATTGTTATCCGTCGTATATCTGTCTGTACCTTCTATTTTAATTTTTTTATTTTCCATATCAGTTGTATCATTTGGATTTTGTTGAACACACATTGGGTGTCCTGCATTAGCTGGCATTGAACAAAATGTTTCCATATCAAAACCGCTTTCAGGTACTTCTGGATCAGGTGTAACAGGATTTGGATTCCATACATATGGTGTTGCTTTTGCAAAATCCATTGGAACAGCGCCTATTGGTTGTCCACTACCTCCTGCAATATTAGAAAATAATGATGATTGTTGAAAAGGAACAAAATTAGTAGCCATTACACAGCACCCATTCTAACTTTTGCTTGTAACTTTTCTCTTTCTAATTGTATATCAGCTTGCATTTCTTGTTTCTTTAAATTTAATTCTGCCATCATTTCTTGTTTTTTTAATTCAAGTTCAGCTTCCATTTTTTCTTTTTTTAATTGCAGATCAGCCATGTTCTTTTCTCTATCTGCTTGTATTTGTTGCTGTGTTGCAATTAATAATGGATTTTCCTGCATAGGATCTTTCTTTTCTTCTGGTGGTTGTGTTTCTGGATTAACAAAAAATTCTTGCGGGGATTTAAACCCTGCATTATGCACCATTCTTTCTAGTGTATTATAAATTGTTTGTTCATTTGCCAATTTACTACCTGACATTAAGATCTCTTTTTGAATACCTAAAATTTGTCCTAAAATTTGTAAACGTTGTTCGTGTGTTCCCGTTCCTAACCCCACGTTTATTGTTAAATTAAATTTATTTTTCCACTCTCTTGGGTCTATTGGAACGTATTTATTTCTAATTTTAATTATTCTTTTGTGATCTTGATATTGTGTTGTTAATTTTAACAAACAATTCATTAAATCTTTAATTCCTGTTTCTGCAAACACTCTAGCAATGGTTTCAATACGTTGTCCTGCTGATTGCATTGCTTCTCTTACACCAGTTGCAGTTGTATGAGATTTTTGTATTGTGTTTGGATCTAAACCTTGTTGTAATCTATTTATACCTGAACGTTGTTCTTTTATTTGATCGACTTTCTCAATCATTGCCAAACCTTCTTGCATAAAGTTTTGGGCCTGTAATGGAACAACAGCGTTTGGTGATTTAACTCTTACAATGTTTCCTGCTCTTGATTGTAATAAATCATCGAGGTTAACCATTCCGTCTTGTGCTAACACTCTACTATTATTCATTAAAAATGCATTATCTAAGCATTGACGTAATAGAACAGATTTAATTTGTTGAATATCCATTACTAAATCAGCAACACTCATTCCAAACAAGCGATGCGGATTAATAATTGGTGTTAACGTAGAAAAAGGAATATAGCTTATTTCTTCTACATCCAAAATTTCATTTGTATCACCTACAGTAATTACTTTTAATAATTCAGCTACACCATCATTATCAACATCGGTGCGAATATAATTTTCCATGTAAAGAATTTCTCTCATAGATGGATCAGCGTTTTCATCCATGTAACTTTCTTCATCAAACATGTTACGGCTTAATGTTTCTTCATTCCATGTAGAATTAGCATAAGAAGGTAGATCTTCTATTTTTTTTCTATCATATCCTTCACCAATTAATTCACTTACCGTCTTTTTTAAACGATGCGCTATATATGGCGCATCCGCCAAATTTTTTGCTCGTTTGGAAACAAGTATTTCTTCGGGAGGAACGTTTTCAATACATATTTTTCCTGCTGATGATTTACGGCGTACATCAACATTAAATTTAATTTCACTGTCGGCCATTTCTCCTTGATCGGTCATGACCATTTTTTCTTCTGAAACTTCTTCGACGTTTTTTACTTCAACATCATCATCGACTAATAATGCTTGATATTCTATCTCTGTAAGGCCTTTATAGGACTCTTTGACAAATTCATCCTCGTATTTATAATAATGCTTTATAAAGCCATTTTTTTGAATTAATGCATCCTTGAACCAGGTATAAAACACTTGCCATCCGTCATTATCCTTAAATATGATATGATTTATGTATTCTGTGGCTTGTTTTGATACTTCTTCATCTTCCTCAGATACAGGTTCAAATTTAACTATATCGTCCCCTGCTGTAAATATCCGAAGCAAGCTTGGTAATACACTTTCAACAGCTTCCAACACATCACTTGATATAACCTGAGATCTTCCTTCTACCTCATTACCAAATGGCTCAGAATTGTAATAATCTAATGCTAGACTTCGTTCTTGGACCAATTTACCGTTCTGATACCCTAAAGCATCAGTAATTTCGCGCGTAATAGTACCTTTTAATTCGTTTTCTTTTTTTTTGTTTAATTTCATTGCTTATTATTTTTATATACTATATGTAACGCTGTTATATGACTAAAACTAAATTTAGACAATTTTTAAAATATCTTGGTATTAGCCAAGGTCAATTGGCTAGGGAGTCAGGTCAAACGAGAACCAGTATAGGTAATTATTTTAACGGCCGTCGTCCCATTAATACGTTAATGGCGTGGGGTCTTAATCTCAAAGTTGAAAATGAGGATCTTAGAAAACAAAATGCTAGACTATCCCAGAAGGTCCGTACTTTAAATCTGAGGACCAAGAACTAGACTCGTTTAAGCCGATTGCCATATACCGCATTGCATCACACGAATTACTTTCGGTTCCGTGGTGCGGTGTTGACGTTATTTCACCTAGTTGATTTGTTTTCCATCTATATTGCTTTAAACAATTAATTAAATAGTCACATTTTTCTTTTTCAAAATAGCAACGTTTTAATACCATTCTTAAAGCATTAATTCCTTCTTCTACTTTTAACTTAGGTACAGCTTGTATAAACCATCCTAAATTGGAAGCTATCTCTTGCCTACTTTTACCCGTTCCTAATTCTTTAACCACTATGTCATGTCCTGCAAAGTGATTATCATACGTATAAGGCAATTCCTTTAATTTATTAGCGTAAAATTCTATACTTTCTCCTGCGCTTTCTAAATGATCTATTATATGAATTGCTGAACCTTGCTTTTGCACAAATACGATGCTGAAAGCATCGCGAAATCCAATATCTGAAAACGTGGTTACAGGTAATTCTGGAATATGCGGGACTGTAGTAATACGTTTTTCATCCTCTACCAATTGCATAGATTTAGAATAAATTCCATTTACTACTCCTGCATCAAAATCACATAAAAACTCAGTAGCGTATTCTTCAGGACTCATCATTAACTTTAAGTTTTCCAATTCGTCCTTTGGAATAATTTTAGTATCTTCAACAGTGTATTTTTTAACAAACCAATCTTTTTGGGTTTTGTTATTCATATACATGTCATAAAAGAAATTATGACCTGAAGGAGTTCCAATGGCTATTAGCCATCCTGTTTTTTTATCTAGTTGGTGTCTATCAACCAAAGCTGGTCGTAAAACCTTTGTAATTAAATCTTTATGTAATAATTGACATTCATCTAATATTACCCCGTCAGCGTAAATACCTCTTATAGAATCAACACTAGATCCATCAGCGCCTAATAATTGTATTCTTCTTCCCCCAATCATATCACAGCGTAATTCTGTTTCATGATAAGTGGTATAAGGAATATTTTTTGTTAGTAATTTTAAATTATCCCAATGTATTTTTTTAACCTGCGAATAGGTAGCCGATATAATATAATACCTAGGATTAGGTAAAGTATTCTGAAATGCTTTTTTTAATGTTTCAGCCAAAGAAAAGTAGCTTTTCCCAAATCTTCTATGACATGGGAGTACATTAAAGCGTTTAATCTTTCTATGTAACTGTGCCTGATGTTTTCTAGGTTTATACGGTATTGTTACGTTAGTCATTCATACTTTCTACGGGAAGATCATGAATAAAATTCTACTATATATTTTTAGAACCCTTGAATAAGGTCCTCTAAGTATTAAAAGGGGTTGGCTAATCTTATTTTTTTTTTCCGATGGGGTTGCCTGCCTTAAAATCGGCAGAAAACAGTCAAATAATAGTCAAAAAGGATTAATTATCCCTTCAAAACCTTAGAAATCAGCCATTTCTTGTTATTTTTCACAAATTTTGATTAATTTTTAAGATTTTTTTAAGATCTCGTGAGGTTTACAGACTAAAAAGAACGCTGAAAAGCAACAACAGATACAGTTCAAGTCTAATTTACCTTAGAATACAGCCATTAATCATGTCAACCGTTACAAACCGTTACATTCCTTTTTAGCTTCTTTTATATTGATTTGATCTGTTTTTATCTTCTTTTTGTTGTTTATTACTCTTTGTTTGTACTTTGATGTCCTTAGATCCTTTGCTATTTGATTTGTCTTTACTATATCCCAGTACCTTATAAAGGCCAGTCCAATCATTTCTCGAAGCTAACTTTAATCTCTCCACCATCTATTCCACTTATTTCCAATTGGTCTTTATTACCATATACTCTTGGTGCTAGTTTGCTTGCTCTAAAGGTTTGTAAGTTAATGTGATGTCGCATCATGTTGACGAAATCTCTGTTAGTTCTCCCCGCTTTATTCTCATCTTTAGCTTCCTCAAGTGCTTTTGAGGATAATTCTTCTGTTTCGGCCATCATCCATTCAATACCGTCTGCTTTTGCATCTGTGTATCGTTTTCGTAAATTTGGATCTTTGTTTAACCATTGTCTAAAAGACTCCCACCAAACACCATGATTTTTTAATGCTTTTTTAATGCTGATGCCATGCGCTAAATCATTTAAGATCTTATCTATAAGTTCGTCTGATTTAATGCTTGGTCGTCCTGTTTTTTCCATTTATCGTCCATATGTTTGCTACAATACCAGGTTCTCATGTAATCATTACTAAATATGCCTATATCTCCACAAATAGTGCATTTTTGATATTCCTGCTGTTCTTTCCGCGTTTTTTCAAAAAACCAAAGGCCACTAATGGATCGTTTGTGTTTCCGTTTCGCCATGTAATGCTAAAAGTTGGTTAGAAAAGAGATTTGCTTCATTATCATCTGTAAATCCAATAATTTTAACTATAACGACTGGTTTTCCATCATCATCACTCCTCATTACTGTAAACTGTAAATTGTCGGGGTCGAAAAAAAGCATTTTTTAATAATTCCTCCGTTTCAAACGGTCTAAGATGGCGCTGGGTTTTTAATCTATTATATAAGTGTTTAATATAGTCTGATGAAGTGTCAGCATAATCTGATATTGTGTTTATTTCCCCGCTTTTCATCCAGTCTAGCGCTTCTTTTTGTATAAATTTGTTAGAATAGCTAGGTTCTGGGAACAGTCCCAAAGCATCTAAAATAGCTTGGATTATTACTGACCTCCAAAGTGTAACCTCTGGTGTCATAGTTTTCCCTGATTTTTAACGGAATTGTAGTGTTATCAAGGTTTTAACTTAGTTGTTGACAGTTTCATACCAGTACAAATAGTGAACATGTTTTTTTTTAAAAAAATATAATATTGTATAATATTGTTTGACATATAACAATGTTATACGATATAACAGTGTTATGAATAAAAGAATGACTAGAAACTATGACGGTAAATTAGTACCAATTGGTGATATAGTTTTAAATGATTACAAAGCATGGAGTGGTGAAACTGTTATGTTAAAACATAACAACAAAAACATTTCTGGTAAAGTTATTAAAACTGTTAAAAATGATTATCATTTAATTGTTACTACAGATAACGAAGTTATTGATGTTAATTGGAGTGAAAATTCTGATAAAGTTAATAATTATATTTTTAATGACTATGATTTTACAACAAAGGAGGTAAAATGAGTGATCCAATGCGATTAGCGTCAACAATAGCGTCATTAGGCGCTATTATGGGCAACGGAACTAAAGCGGATGATTTAGCTTGGAAAAAAAGAATGATGAAAGCTGGATTTAAAGCGTATGATCCTGAATGGGATTATCCAGAAAGTTTTAATGCTAAAACTGGAACGGAACAATTAAAATTGTTAAATAAAATTATAAAATTTAACTTAGAAAAAGATCCTGTAAAAGCTAATAAAATACTTGAGGGTAAAGGGGATTAATTCCCCTTACTTTATTTTAAAATACTCAATTAACATATCTAAACCTTTTCTTAATTTATTCATTTTAGATCCTGCTTTTTTATCTGCAATACAACAATCCCATAAAATACCATTATAATTAACAGCGTACTTTAATGCTTCATGTAATTTTTGGTAAGAATCAATTTTATCTACAGCTATATTTGTTTTAGATCCATGTATCATTACTAAAAAACTATCCCAATTTGGCGTTACTCTTTCTTCTATATTGGCCCTTTGACCTAATTCTCTTATAATTGCGCCAGCCATATATCGCCTTGAATTGCTTTCAGCATTAATTGGATTTAACAATTTTCTATTACGATATAATATTAAAATGTGGTCATCAATTCTTTGTAAATGTCTTTGTTCATTTGTTGGATAAACTACTGTAAATCTAGCACCATCTACAGGTCTAATTAATTGATTATTTTCTTCATCTTTAATTAATGTAGTAGATCCAAAATCAGATGCTTCAATTTTTTTTCTTTTTTTTCTTTTAGACATAGGCTTTGTATTCTTCTTCAGTTATTAGTTTTTCATCTAACATTCTTCTAACCATTGTTTGATCTATTGATGTGGACCTCATTCCTTTTTTAACCCAAGGAACCCATTGCAAATAATTATCTGCTTTTTTTGTAAGAATAAATTCTTCTTTATCAGGTATCATGTTGTATGTTTCCCAGTTTTTTCCATTTAACCATGTCGTTACCATGGGAACTCCTAATTTTTTTGACTGCTGGTGTTCTGAATAATGATTATATGTTGTAAGTATCTTAACCATTAAATCATTATCTTGTTTGTTTTTATAATAAAATTTTTCTGCTTTTCCTTTAACTCCTTTATTTGGACCCACATAATTAAACGCTTTCCACCACTCCTCAAAAGCTTTATCACTTATATTATTATTTCTTTTATTATTACCTTTATTATGTTTGTTATCGGTTGGCGTATTGTTTGGCGTATCTTGATACTTGTCATAATGGCAGATTGTAAGGATGTCTGGTGTATCGTTTGGCGTATCGGTTGGCGTATCGGTTGAAATAGTCGAAAATTTTTTTAATTTATCTAAATAGCGTTGTACTCTTGATTTATCCCATCCCCATGCTTCTGCCATAAAAGTATGAGAACAGCATAATTGACCACGTTTTAAATAAACTGTTTTATCTTTTATTCTATATTTACGGTCAACAAAACTAGCTTCCAATAATAACCATAAAAAAGCACCTTTCTCACAAAACTCTTGACCTCGTTTTTGTAATGCAGGATGATATAAAATACTGCGATCTATTTTAATATATCCACTCATAATATTTTTAAAGTTCTTGCTTTATACATTTCTTTAGCAACCCATCCTCTCTCTTGTAAATTTAAAATATAACGTGCAACATTTGATTTTGTTGTACTAAAATGATTCATAATTTCATCATATGATGGTGCTTCATTTTTTTCTTTAATGTACATATCTATAAAATTAAAAACTTTTTGCATTTTTAAAGTTAAAGGAACTTTTTTTATTTCATGATTACAATGAGGACACTTCATAATTTCGCCGTCTAAACTTTCTCAGTCCAATTTATTTGCCAAAAAAACACCAATGTTCTCTTTCGGCACGAACTAAATAATATAGCTTTTTTTTAAAATCAAGAAAAAAACAATGTTATATCATATAACATGCTTAATGTTCTTGTTTTATAAGAACATTGTTATATCTATAACAAAAAAACTTGACGAATTAATTTAAGTTTATTATTTGTTAAGGAACATTTAAAAACATAAGGTTTTTAGGTGCTGTTGAATAATACAATAGTTTGTATTTAAAAAGGGGTCCAAACCCGAAACGTGGACCCCTTATAAAAAGGATAAAGACCGATGAAATCTAAATCCAGTAAAACTGTTATCACAAAAGATAATTTTTTACAAATTCAAGGATTAAGAACAAGGTTAGATTTAATTTATAAAGAAGTAGATAAATTAATGAGATCTTTACCTAAGAGTAGTAATCTTAGATCTGCTCTTGGTACTATTCATGATGTTAGTTACGATCAGCTAGGTTTATTAGATGATATAATTAATGATAAATTATTACCTAAAGGCAATACATCTTTTTCAATTGAACATCAAAGTTATGGCGGAACGGACCCTGATTGGGACTCTGATAATTAAATGGTAGCTTACTCTAATAAACGAAATTTACCTCAAACATATGTTAATGCTTGTATGAAAATTGCAAGCCAATATGACAAAGGCAGATCTGATTATACAGCTTCCCAGTTAAGTAAGTCTGCAAGACAAGTAGTATTAGAACAAGAAAATAGTGATAAAATTATTATAGATGTTTCGGATTTAACATGGTCTGTGTTTGGTACGGTAGGTCATAGCATATTTGAAAATGCCACAACAACAGGAACTACTGAACAAAGAGTTTATTCTACTTATGATGGTCCTTATGGTGGAACAGTATTAGGTGGCCAACTTGATTTAATACAACCAATTGACGGTGATCCTTTTCATGTTGATGTATGGGATTATAAGTTTGTAAATACCTGGGCAGTTATATTTGATACAAAAGATAAATGGACCGAACAACAAAATGTTTATAAAAATTTATTAGAACGTAATGGTTATAAAGTTAATTCACTTAATATTTTAGCTATATTTAAAAACTGGTCAGAAAAAGAAAAGCATAAAAAAAATTATCCTCCTCATGATGTAATGCCTTATAGACTCATAGAATGGGATAGAGAAAAAACTGAAAAATTTATATTAGAACGCCTTCAAAAATTGGAGGACGCTAAAACGAATTTACCTCTTTGTACTCCCGAAGAACAATGGCGTAGGGGTGAAACTTGGGCAGTAGTAACTGAACAAGGCGGACGTGCATTATCGGGAGGAGTTTGTTCATCGCGGGAAGATGCAATCTCAGTGGCACGTTCAAATTACAGTAATGTCAAAAATGTAGGAGTAGAACATCGTCGTTCTATTGCTAAAAATTGTGAAAGTTATTGTAATGCTAGAGATTTTTGTTCTCAATTTAAGGAAGAACAAAAATTAGGCAAAAGTATATTTAAACCATTAACCAAAAAGGAAAAGGAGAAGTAAAATGGCTGATCCAATATATTCACTGGCTTACGATAGTCGTAAAGAAAGTGAAAAACAAGACCCAAATAGCAAGCCTATTTGGAAAAATTGCGGGGTAATATTTGAAAATACTAACTCTGACTCTGCTGTTAAATTAAATGTTGTAATGGATGGACATGTCCCCATTAAGGCATTTCCATATCAGAAAAAAGAACCAAAAGATTATGGGAATAATCCTCAAGGTGGCTACAACAACAACCAAGGTGGTGGATACCGTGGTGGTTATAATAGAAGATGATTACCAGACACAGCATGTTTCCTCCTAAGAAAAATATTGTGTCTGAAGATGCTCTATACATAAAAGGTTGGAGTGTATGATACCTGACGATCCAAATTTTAAAGAAGATTTTGGTAAGGTATTAAAGTCGTTAGATGGCTTGTTAAAAAAGAACAAGCAGGTTAACTCCGCTACGTTCAGTCTTGCATTGTCAACCTTTTTAACTCGTCATCTAATGATTACGTCGCCAAATGACTTTGTTATTATACAAACTTTAATGGCACCTTATTTAGAAACAAGAAGAAAACAAATTTTTGATGAAAAGAAAAAAACTTAAATATTTAAGGAGAATTATGAATTATTTTTTAGATGCAATTATAGAAAAAATTAGTCCAAGTTTTATTAATAGAAAAAATAAATATAAATGGATAGGAGTACATTCAATGTCTAATCCTAATCCTAATCATAGAAAGATTACAATTGTTAAAAAACAAAAACCTAAAAATAACTAAAGTAGAAAAGAAAAAACATGGAGTTATTACATTGTATGATGAAACAAAAAAGCTGGCAAATGCAGAAAATAAAATACCAGTTATTGCATTATGTCAAAAACATAGAAAAGGTTTTTGGATTGTTGCGCATGCAAGTGATCTGGAAAAAATAATTAATGCAAGAAATAATAAGAAGTAAATCACATCAAAAACATGTAGCTTCCCAGCCGTGTTTTTATACAGGTGCAACCGAAGGTATTCAATGTTGCCACGTTAAATTTCTTGGTGAAAGATTTATGATGGGTAAGCGTGTGTCTGATATTTGGACAATACCCATGCATTATTTACTCCATGAACAACAACATCAACATAATGAATTGGAATGGCATTTACAAAGACTAATGATTAGTCCTATTGCCAAAAAATATTGGGCCACATCACCTGATAAAAAAATTAGAGAGTTTTATGAACAAAGAAAAATTTACTTTACCTCCTAGATTACCAGTAGATAGAGAAGGTTTAGCTTCTTTAATATTTGATGTTACTGCTTATGCTGGTCAATTAAAAGCAGAGGTGCATCATCAAGAAAAATTTTTAAAAAAGAAAGTAGCTTATCTTTGTAAAAAACATAAAGGAAATAAATCAGGTAAGGAAGCTGAATGGCATGCTTACGATGATCCTGAATATGAAAAATTTATTGATGACTTAAAAGAATTAGAGATAGAATTATACAGAGCCAATGCAATGACTCTAGCTGTTGAACATCATCAAAAAGATTTATCCCAGGAAAAAGCATTAGATCGTATTAAAATTGAAAAAGGTATTTATGATATTACCTAATAAAAAATATAACATTATTTATTCTGATCCTGCTTGGAGATTTAAAACTTATTCTGATAAAGGAAAAAAGAAAAGTCCAGAAAATCATTATGATTGTATGGATATTAAAGATATTAAAAATTTACCTGTTAAAAATATAGCAGATGAAAATTCTATATTATTTTTATGGGTTATTTATCCTTTATTAGAACAAGCATTAGAAGTTATTAAAGAATGGGGTTTTACGTATAAAACTTGTGCTTTTAGTTGGATTAAAAAAAACAAAAAGTCAGATAGTTTATTCTGGGGTTTGGGATATTGGACAAGAGCCAATAATGAAATTTGTTTACTGGCTACTAAAGGAAAACCAAAAAGAGTTTCTAAAGGAGTTCATCAAGTAGTTTATGAGCCAATTAGAGAACATTCACGAAAACCAGATTGTGTAAGAAATCGTATAGTAGAACTATGTGGAGATCTTCCACGAATTGAATTGTTTGCTAGGCAAAAAGTAGATGGCTGGGATGCTTGGGGAAATGAAGTATGATATTACCTAATATAAATAAAACTGTTACTCTTAATGATGTTGAAATACATGCTGGTAGTGAGTTAGCTTTTCGCCGTTTTCATGCCTGTGAAAGACATAATATATTAAATAGAAAAGTAGCATCACGAAAGACCAATCAAGAAATCTCTGAGTTAGGTGTGTTATCAGAAATAGCTTTTTGCAAAATGATGAATATTTATCCAGACTTTACCTATCATGTACGAAAAGGTTCAGCAGATTGTGTTATTGATGGTGTTGCTATTGATATTAAAACAACAAATTTATCTAACGGTCAATTGCTTGTGACTCCTAAAAAAGAAATAGACGGCGGTATAGATCTCTATGTTTTGATGACGGGTGATAGAAAAAATTTTACTTATAAAGGATGGAAGAAAAGTAAGGATGTTTACAATAAAAATAATTTAAAGGATCTTGGTTATGGTCCTACTTATGTAATTAAACAACAAGAATTAAGCACAACATGTCAGATATAAAAATTTTAGAAAAAGATATTAGGGAATTAAAGAAAACTAACAAAGAACTTGTTACACATAATAAGTTTTTAGAGGAACGATTAGAAAATTGGGCCGATAAAAATTTTGATTTAAGACAAAAGAATCAAAAATTAACAGAGGAAATTGAAGTATTAAAACCTAACTTTGTAAAAGAAAAAAAATAATACTTATGAGTGCATCTAAAAAATTAATGTTAAAAAAAAATACAGCTAAAAATTTTATTAATAAATTACTTAAAGATGCTGTAATTAAATTAAAAAATAAAAAATTAGCAAAAGAAATATTGTTTCAAAATAAAAGAATAGAAAAATTTTTAAAAGGATATAAATGAGTAGCGTAAAAAAAAAATTAGCTATGAAAAAATACAGAGAAAAAAATTATATTTCTGTAACAAATCCACGAACACAAAATAAAGAATTAAAAAAATGTACTTTATGTCCTACTACATATTTTTCTTATTCTAAGTTTGATAGGTTTTGTGATCCATGCAGAAAAAGAGCAAGTAGTATATATGTATAAAAAATCAATTCCTTTTGTAAAAGTACAAGTATCATCAAGAGAATTAAATGTAGATAAAAAAGAATTTTTATCTCAGGATGAAATAAAAAGAGTTAAAGAATTACTAAAAATTGTTGGACCTACTTATTCTAATTCATTACAAAACATACAAGCAAATAGTTTAATGGCGTGGTGTTTAAAAGTTTGCACAACGTATGAGGTAAGATTAGATGAGTTTAAATCTGAAAGAAGATATAAAAATTTAGTGCAAGCAAGAACTGATTTTTGTCATGCTGTTTATAAAAATACAGATTATAATTATTCAGCAATTGCAAGGTTTATGAATAAAGATCATTCATCCGTTTTACATTATATAAAAAAATTAAAACCAAAATATTTTGTAGAATGAATGATCCTGTTAATCATCCAGCACATTACACATCTGGTAAGAAAGAATTTCTGGATGTGGCTAAAGATATGTTGTCAGAGGAAGAATTTATCGGCGGAATTAAGTTTAATATCTTTAAATATATATTTCGGTCTGAATTTAAAAACGGCGTTGAGGATTTACTCAAAGCTGAGTTTTATCTAAAATACCTGATAAAACTTAAAAAGGGGGAGTAATCCCATAGATTTAAAAGCAGTCCTAATCTATTTGCTCCCCATTTTTCCCCATATTTCACAAATAATATAAATAGTATAACATTGTTATAGTTCTTGACCAAACCAGAACATTCATTTATTAAGGTAATGGTAGCGGAGGAGGGATTTGAACCCCCGACACAAGGATTATGATTCCTATGTGAAAGGACCCTGGCTCTTTAAAAAAGGAGTTTATATGAAATATATAAAAGAATATATTAAAACAGATGGAACTAAAGTATTCCATGTGTCTATTCGTCAGCAAGGCGTGAAAATATGTCAAAAATTTTTAGACAAATCATTAGCTGAAATTTTTATACGTCATACGTTAACGGACATTGACCGTAAAAAGATTGATACTTATGAAGATAAAAAATGTTTTGTTGAGTTAGCTAACATGTATAAGAATGAACAGCTTCCTGAATTGAAACATGAAATGAATGAAATTCGTTTGATTGATAAACTGATTAGTGACTTTCGTTTATTGTTGAATACAACTGGTCCATTATATTTAACAGCAAAAGATATTTCTATGTATGTTAAAAGTAAAAAGAAAATTTTAAAACCAAGTTCTATTCACAAACGTGTTAATCGTATTAAACAAATCTATCAATATGCTGTTGAAATAGAACATATGAAGATAGTTAATCCTGCAATTGATACAAAGAAGCCAACTATACATGATGATAGTCGTGATCGTCGCCCGACGTTTAGTGAATTAAAATTAATTAATAAGCATGCATCATCTGAAATGTGGGCCAGTATTAAGATAGCTATTCTTACTTGTATGCGCAAAGCAGAATGGGTGAATAGAAATTTTCGTTTTGAAAAAAATAAGAATGGGTACTTAATTATTTTAGATGACCATAAAACAGTGAAGCATGTTGGTAAAAGAAAAATACCTATATCTAACAAAGCTTTTAACTTGTTAATGCGCAATGACTTACCTTCGTATGAAGCTTTAAAAAGTCAGTGGCAACGTCTAATGAAAAAATTAAATATTATAGATCTTCGTTTTAATGACATGCGCCATGAAGGTATTAGTCGGTTGTTTGAAAAAGGTTGGCAAATTCCAGAGGTTGCTATGATTAGCGGTCATAAAGATTGGAAGATGTTAAAGCGTTATACTAATCTTCGTCCTGAGAATTTACTTTGGAAGCTAAATTAATTTCTTTACCGCAATCCATACATTCATAGACCTCGGTTTTAGAATAGTCCGCATTAGGATTATTCCAATCGGGGTCCATAATTATATGGGATATTTTTTTACTACCACATTCACATTGCATAACATCGTTATACCATAGCTGTATTTAAAAGACCAGAATTGATTTCTTGTTTTTTTAACAGACCATCTTTAGGCATAGTATCAGCTTTAGCTAATTTTAATATATCTTTAAACCAACTTTCATTAACCATTTGTTTTAATATATTAGACATTGTAGGTGCTAATCTTTTTGTCAGTTTAGGGTCAACTAAATACCCTTTTATAAAATCAGCTAATAACTCAACATCTTTATTTCTATAATAAACTTGATCAAGATGTTGTTGTTTAACTTTATCAGGAATATCACCTTTATAAGATTTAATATGTTTATCATTCCATAAATTAGGTCGCATTTTTTTAGATACTGCTTCTAATTCAGCTTTAGCTAAACTTACATTAAAATTATACCCCTCTATAAATTCTGGAATAGTATTTTTTGTTAATTGCAGATGTAATAAATGACCTAACTCATGTGATAAAGTTTCCATTTCAGAATAACTATAAGGAGGTTGTAAAAATTTATTATTTTGTCGCATAGCTAAAACTTTTTTAGTTTGCTGTGATGCTATTTCTTTTAAATTATTTAATTCGTTTAATTGATCTAATTCTACTATTCCTGCAACTTCATTATTTTTAATTTTACTTTCTAATTTTTTAATTTTTTTTCTTAACGCCAATGGTGTTGCTGAGTAATCATGCACTAAACCCATAGTTAACGGTTCTTTTTGAAAATTACGATGCTGACTTTGTATACTATCTGACATAATATAAGCTAATCGTTTTATTTCGTTGTCTTTTAAACCTGTTTGAACTCCATCTATATTGCCAGAAACAAATTTTGCTTCTACTGGTTTACCTCTTATTTTGCCGACAGTAGTTTCTTTTATTGGTGTTAACCCCTGCTCTATTCTAACCTTGTTTAAATCTTTTAAATCTTGTGTATCTAATTGTGCTTTAATTTTTGATTGTTCGGCCCACGTTTCACCTTCTTGAATTATGATTTCTCTTTTCATAATTTTTTCTTTGATCTTAGCTTCAAATTTACTTTGTTCTTTTGGATTAACTTTTAATCCGTGCCAAAGATTACCTTTATCACCTTCCCATGATTTTGATTTTGTGTACCAATCATATTCATAAATAATACCTTCTTTAGTTCTGTCAGAAATTTCATAACCTTCAAACATTTTCTCAACATCATCCATTTTATAACTAATAGATGCATTAATATTTTCAAAGTTAGGATCTTTATTTAATAATGACTCATCAAATAATATTACTTTTTGATCGGCAAATGGTAATTCGCTTTGTGCAACATAGTCAGCATCCCCTATTTTAGGAACTGAACCATCCTTACGTCTTACATTTTTATTATAATTTACCCATGCATTTTGAAATAATGTTTCATTAGCTAATGCTGATATAGACAGGTCACTATACATATTAGCATGTGATCTAAATGCATTGTATTCACCTTTAGGACCAAATTGAAAACCGTTAGGTGTATGACCATAATAATCATGAACAATACGAAAAACATCATTAACCAATAATTCTTCACCATTAATAAAGATACCTGACGGTTTAGCCATAGGATGATCGGAAGGAAGATCATCTATATTTGTTTTAAGAAATTTTAAATTTTTATTATTAGCAACATCATTCATCATGTGTGCTGAAGAAAGATAAGGTTCTGGTTTACCTTTTGATGGATAAAAAATTTCAGGAACAATACCACCTTCAATCATGTGTTGATATTGTGCTAATGTTTCTTCAATTAATGAATTATATGATGCTTGTATTTTTGGATGGTTGGGTTGATGTTTAGCACCTTCATAAAAATCAGATATTTCTTTTAAATAATTTTCTGGTACATCAACTTTATTATTAACTAATTGTTTGGGGTTATTAATTTTATTATTATATGATAAATATAATTCTTGACTGTATTGATTAGGTTTATTTTCAATTTTTTCTAAAACTTGTTCTATTACCTCTTTAGGTAATTTTTGTTTTTTGTTTTTAAACTTTAATGCAATGGGACGAAATTCTGCCAAAGTTGGAAAGGCCATAATGCCTTCAAGTATGTGGCCTTCAAACGCGTCGCCAAAATCGTCAGAGTCCATTTCAGGTGAACGATACATAATCTCTGAAAGTTTATTGGCCCATGAGTCTGGTAATTTTTCATGTATTTGTTCTGCTGTATCACCAGCAAAAGCAAAAGGTGTCATTGCACCAGAAATTAAATAATTTAAAGCTTGTTCACCTGTTCCTAAAGTGGTCCCTAACAATCCTTTATTAAATTTTTGTATGCCACTAATAATAGGATTTTCAGAAAATTCTTGTCCTGTTATTGTTTGGTTATTACCTAATAATCCTTCGGTCCAAGGTGTTTTGTTTACATCTTTCCACGCTTGTATTGTTCTATAATCTTTCCAGCTTTTATCGTTATTTATGTTTAATAAATTGTCGTCCATGAATGTTGTCCTGCAAAAATTTTAAGAACCAAGGATTGTCTTTAATAACAGTCATTAGTCCGTTTGTTATTGAATTGACGACAATTTCTTCGTTAGTATCTACTGATAAAACATTGCCATCACACGTTAAAGAATGTTCGTACACTACTGCATGTAATATTTCATGTAATAAAGTATTAGCAAAATCAGTAGGTGTTAAGTCTTTTTGTATTTCAATCTTGTTCGCCCTGTGTTGATATTCCCCGTAACAATCTGTTTGTTTTGTGAAATCAGAACGAACAAGATCTATGTCTATGTCCTTATATCCAACCTTAACTTTTGGAGGACATTTCATTTAAAATAATCCTGAAAAATACATTACTATTATAACTGCTAAAGCCACAATAATAATCTGATATTTCTTTTGTAGGTCCTTGAACCATGTAAAGTATTTCATTTTACCTCCTATTTTTTAAAAAATTTAGATGCACCTTTTATTCCAAAAGATGCTGATACAATTACACCTAAAGTATATTTGTACCAATCTGGAGTCTGTTGCAAAGCTGTAAAACCTCGTTCAACATATTCAACTGTAAAAGGTATAAAACATAATAACAAAGGTATAGAAAACAAAATTGTGAGGTACTCGTCTTTCCACGAACCTTGTGTATTTTTTATTGCTTCTAAATCCCAATCAGCTTCCCCTTTTATTTGTTGATGCATCAACTCAGTTTTAGCTTTTATTTCTGTAACTTTTTGTTCTGCCTTTGCTTTCTTTGTATCAACAAAACCTTTTACGCTTGTAGAAACAATATCAACAACTGGTCCTAAAAGTAAATTTAACATAAATAATTTTTCCTTTTGTTAAAAAAAATATCCACAAAATAAAAAAAATTTTTTTTGAAGCTATGCTTTAAATATTTTTTTTGTGTTTGACGGTAACTCCTCATTTATTAAGTGTAACATTGTTATACCTATAACAGCGTTTTTGACTTTTAATAAAAACTATGTTAATATGTTTTTACATTAATTTTATAAAAAGGAGTTAACCGATGAATTATAAATTAATAGACTGCGGAACTTACACTTGGTTTGTTAAAACTGATCGTAAGTACCATCATTGTATTTACTCTATTACAGGTGAATACAAAAAAATTAGACGTAGTGCTACTCCTAGTATGCCATCAAATCAAAAGATGAGATTAGCTT
>CERA01030479.1_pt1 | contig 32618 bp, 40 predicted proteins | sample 530881 | NCBI WGS metagenome assembly CERA01 (sample SAMEA2621061, study PRJEB7988) | marine metagenome | biome: marine biome (ENVO:00000447); feature: deep chlorophyll maximum layer (ENVO:xxxxxxxx); material: "saline water (ENVO:00002010), including plankton (ENVO:xxxxxxxx)" | depth 50 m
GCTCCTGTTCCTGCTCCTGCTCCTGCTCCTGCTCCTGCTCCTGATGCTGCCGCTGCTGCTACTGGTGCTGCCATAACTATTAACCTTTTAAATTGTGTATAATCAAATTTAACTAATTTAAGCCATATAAACTTGCCTTTATTTTAGCACTTTATATTGCACTTCTGTGTTTATCACCTTAAACTCTTCTTGCTTGTCATGTGTTATTTTGAAAAACAAAATTCTTCCTTGTACTCTTTTCCTGTCCGCTGTTTTTCTAGGCACATACTGCTCAAACCCGTGATAATCTTTTAACACCGCAGGTAACGCTACAGCGTCTAAGGTGCACACAGGGGTGTCTGCATCTAACTGAGCTTCTGTCTCATAAAAGTCTACCTTACTAGGTTTATTGTCGGAACTAACTCTAATTCTAGAAAACTCTTTATCGCTAGAAGTGTCTCCCCTTGTTGTTCCCGTAGTAGTTTTAGACTTTCCTTTACCTGTTGATGTATTTATAACGAAACCTTTGATGGATTGGTTATATATTAAGTCTCCTGTATTTAGCACATAAGTCTCTCCATTACGCATTCCATAGAGTTCATTATCAAAAGAAAGATATCTATCAAAATCATGAGAGTTAGTGCCGAGCCAGTGATCATTCAAAGCACCAAACATTGGCGTTACACATTTTTGTTTCTTTACACCGCTAAACTCATTATATGTTGCAGTCATATTGATTGATGTTACAACTTGGTTTTCATCTACAAAAACAGTTATATAATAAGCTTCACCAGGATTTACTACTGTTATCACATTAGTAAATGGGTTTTTAAATCTAATAGAATTTCCCGTAGGGTCTACTACAACCTTAACAGCAGTAGTTAAAAGTTGTCCATTAAAACCACCAATAACTATAACCGAATCATCGGTAGGGGTTCCCGTAAGAAATAATGTGGGAGAAGCGGCTGATACTCCAAAGTATTGATTTCCTGAATTGGCAACATTGCCATTATAAGCAATATTTAAAACAGATCCTATAGCGTCTGAAGAAATGGGATTCCACTGTAAATAAGTAACACTAGACGTATCTACCTCTGTGTTATTTTCTTTATCGTTAAAAGAAATCCAATATTCATTATGCAGAGTATTGTAGACACCTGTTAAATCCGTACTGTATCCTGTTCCAACTTTTTGCAAGAAATCTTTCCACAATCTACTGTGATATTTTTTTCTTCCAATATCTTCAAGTTGATTACCTGTAAGTCTATAAGCTGAATTGTAATTAGCAAAATAAATTGAAGAACCACTTTCTGCAGCTGTTCTCCACATTTCATCGGACATACCGGTACGCTTGGTTAGCCATATTTGTTTTTGGACTCCTCTTGTGGCACTTTCTATAGCAGCTAACTGCGAGCCACTTACTTCGCTAATAATTCTTTTATCGGTTAAACAAATAGCAATACCGCTATCAGTAAATGCAATAAGGTTGTTTCCTTTGCCGCTATCTGAATCAAATAAATACTTTATTTCACCTGTGTTATCAGACAAGTCAAAAACATTTAAAGCTGGAAAACTTCTTACACTCGGACTATCTTGTACGTTTACAGGCTTTTCTGCTGACCATATAATCCTAGTGCAGAACTTGCTTTGATCCGTAAACCCAACTTTAGGCTTGCTTGTATACAAAGTAAAATTATTGTATTGAGCGTAATCAATATTTGTCATTTGTGTAAAACGGAAACCACCGTAATTCCAATACTTCACTTCATCTCCATACTCAGTCGTATAAGCGTCATGAGTTGTAACCGTAGGATTGTTGTCATTCCACTTGTTCGGCCTCTGTCTGTAGTGCGTTATCGGAAAGAATGTGTTTAAGGTTTCTCTAGGGGTAGATTCACCATAAAAATACGGTATACCATGTCTGGTTTCTGCCGTATACATTAGTAACCACTGTCTCATTCTTGACGGTTCTTGCCCTAGTATCTTATCATGCTTTAATGTCTCAACATTCTGTATATTATCAGACAACACGTCCAATCCTGACTTAACCATAAATATTCTTTTATTTACAGTTACTTTTCTATAAGGCATTCCAATATTGATTCTATGCTTGTTTGCGGCATCAATAGGACAACCTGTGCTTTTGTACTTTAAATCGTATATAGGGTGAACACTTTCTCCTACATAAGTGTCTCCACCAAAAAATCTAATAGGTATTCTTTTGTCCCAATCGACATATACTTTATGTCCTTTTTTCGGAATAAAATTATCGTCTGGATACAAAGATGTATTTACTCCCGAAGGCCAACCTCCTGTATCAAACTTTAATGCAAATCGCCTATTATTATAGTCTGTGTGTTTGTATATACCGTAAACTCTAGTTGATGAGCCGTCTGTTGATTGGTAGTAGCCATTGTTCTGTATGTCTTGCAGTATAGTGTTAATTTGTGACGCTGTTTTAAAAGTACAATTAATCCACTTTTTCTCGTTTCCTTGACTATCAATAACAGTAACAAATCTATCTAAATTATAATACTCAGCAGACTGAGTAGGCATTAGTGTTTCTGCTATTTGATTACCACTAGAGTCTTGTAAATCAGGTATACAATCTTCCCATCTTTCATCAACTAAGTTTGCTGTTATAGGATCTGTATCATCTAAACTAGCTGCCACTAAAGAGCGTACATGCTGTATTTGACCTGTTGGTATGTAATCTTGTATCTGAGGGTCTTCTACAGAGTTAGCATTTCTTACAATAGAGCAAACATATACTGGCTCGTGCCAATTTCTTACTGCTTCGTCTTGAAAATCTAAAGAATACCCAGAGCCTAAACCTCCTGAAGCGTAAACATCTTTATCTAAAGTAACTTCCCAATAGTGACCCCCTCTATCTCCTGCTGTAGTACCTGCACCTTTTATTACTTTTATATTGGTGATATTAAATAAATTTGAATTAGTTCCTGTTCCAAAAGCAGGAGGTATTGGCGAAGACTCTCTTCTCCATTCACCCCAAGAAACATATCTCTGTCCATCTGGACCAGGTATTCCCATGCTACTACTTTCCATTGGGTTGAATTCAGCAGAAACTTTATCTCTCATTAACCTAGCATAAGAAATCATATCAATACCAAAAGTCGGAACTGCACCACAAGCTTTTTCATTGAAGTTATAATACTCACTACTAAACCCTAATGGACTTTCCATTTTCAAAGAATACTCCCCCGTACCAACACCGCTTAAAACCTGGTCAAAGATTTGTGGATACAATCCACTATCTTGATTCATATCGGGGGAGTAAAACCACACTCTGTTTTTATACTTCATTGTGTTAGCACCAAATAAACCATCGGCACTCTTTAAAGCATAAAATGCCAGCCCTTGGGCTTCTACTTTTTTAGCAGGTTGAGTTCTCATTATTGAAAATGATTTTACCCAGCTAGGTAGATTTATTCCTTCAATAGAAAATCCTTTTGCATAATAATTTGGTGCAAACATTTTCCTAGAAGGAGAAACCACTTTACCTGTTCTGCTTCTGTAAATTTCTTGAGTTGGATTATAATTATGATTAGTATAACTATCTGCGGGGTAATAAGGTCTTAAACCTCTAAACCCTAAATCTTTGCATTTTATTTTTTTACCTGCACAGGAAGTAGATATTTTTTTTAATGAATCCGCATTACTACATGAACCAAAATTTTGTTCTCCATCACCTACGTTTCTGTAACACTTTCTTCCTTCGTCAATCATGTTTACAAATGAACACCGCTCAGTTTTACCTACTGCGTCATCCATATCAAATACTTCATGACAATAATTTGCTCCACCTAGAGTTAATGCAGCTTTAGGAATGCCTTTAATTGATGTATCTATAGTTTCTTGAGAGACAGGATCTCTTCTTGAAGGAACTTCTACATTACCAGCACCGTCTATCTTTTTTACAAATGACCTAGAACCGTTTTCATCCATAGCCACTATACCAAAACCATACTTTTCAGTAGACATATAGCTTTTATGGTAAGCATAATTATATGGTAAACTATGTCCACTTTTGCCTAAAGCTTCTATTGTTGGGTGTATTTTTGCAACTCCTCCAACGGTATCGAAAGTTAAGTCTGTGTCAATGTCTTTACTGGCGTATTGAACATTACCTAAATAAAGTTTGTTTTCGTAATACCTTATCGACTTAGCCTTTGCTACAGCGTTTAATACATCAGCTTCTTCTTCTTGGGTAAGATCTTCTACCTTGCTTAAAGACGCATCTTCGACATCGAATGAACCAACCTCACCTTCTTCAATATCTATTTTTAATATAACCTCACCTGCAGGCGGTGTTCCTAAAGCAGTACCACTAGTCCATCTAATACGAATAATTTCTATGTAATCGTAGTTGTTAGTATTACTAACCCTAACCCTAAGTCTTATTGCGAATTGTGTCAGGTTTGTTTCGTTAGGCAAATCACCCATTGTTTTGGAATATGGGTATATTGTGCTTTGAGATGAATATTGACTTACAACAGGTATAGTAGGCGTAAACATCCCTACATTTGTTCTTTCTCCAGAATCCGACACATACCTCATTGCATACGCATATGTTCCTACAGGTAAACCTCCTGCACCATTTCTTTTTCTATAGCTTATAGATGTTGAACCAGTTGATTCAAGATCGATAAATTTTGGAACATTGAGACTACCTTGTAAAGAAAGTTTATATTGATTCGGATTGTATTGTGAAAAATACTTATCACTACAATCGGATGAGTTAAAAATCCCTGCGTTAATCATTAAATCCTCTACATTAAAAAACATAGGGGTATTAAAGTTGTCTGTTACATAAACCTCTCCTCCTGCACAGGATTCGTTCTTAGCAATTTGTAAAGGATAATCGTGTCTTATTGGAAAGTCAGGGCTTTTTAAAACTATCGTGCCATTAATTCTAACGAAAGAATCTAAAGCTTGGTTTTCGTCTGCCCAAAATTCTATGATATTATCATTAACCTCAACTGTACCTATACATTTATAACTAGAAGATAATGGACTACTTGTTCCGTCTTGACAATTATTATCTACTGCAGCATAATGTATTTTCTCACCTTTTATTTTAGGCAATGCACCATTATCCCCATCCATGTCTGTAGGACGCATGTTGCAGGCATCTAGATATGAACCTTCATCTCCACTGAGAAATTCTTTTTCAATATCTCTATTTGCCCCTTTTACGTAGGTTTTTGAGTCTTTAGGATGATGTAATTGTTTCATTCTTACTTATGTAATGCGTTTGATATGTATTCGTCCATTGATTCTTTTTCGAAAGAATTCATACTGGATATTCTAATCTTTGCTTTTTCTAACTCTTGATTATATTTTGCGTCTGCTCTATCTAAAAGACCAATCCACTTTCGTGGCTCTACCGCTGATTTAGCTAACCAAAACTGATACTGAACATATGCATTTACTGCTCTTTCAAAAAACCTGGGAATAACCGGAGTGTCTCCAACCTGTATACCCATTCCATTATAAGTTATTCTTATTTTGGAAAATGCTGCACAACCAGGGCTTAAACTAATAATGCCATTCTCTACAGCTGCGTAGTAGTAATTGCTAACACCTCTAGTTGAAGGCAAAATAGGGTCATGTCTATTAGCTTTTTCTGTAGGCATATTTCTTGTAGCCGCACCATCAACTTTTTTTTTGTTATTGTAGTTTCTTTTCCAATGAACGGTAGCGGATGAACTAGGCGTACAACAATCACCGTTATACAAAACCATTAATCTAATATTAAAAGCATTATCTATCATTGGAAGATTCAAGTCCGAAGGAACATCGAAATCATCCGTAATTTTTTGATAAAAAGTATCAATAGCTATTTCTTGAAGTGCATCTTGTATTCTGGAAATATACCAACCTTTAGACATTCCACTTCTAAAATCCTTATCTGCCAAAGCTTGTGAAGCTTCAGCTAAAATGTGATTCACTGATAAGTAATCGTTACTGTCCATTTGCTAATTGATTTTGTATTCTTTGTCTTTGTTCTTGTTGCGTTGCAGCTTGATTAACAATCTGCTCTTCTGTAGGCTGTGGAGTTTCTGTTTTTGGAACTTGATTAACAGAACGTCTTGTTAAGTCTGATCCGTCATTAACTCTTTCTTGTGGTGATATTAAGATAAATCTTCCTAAGTTTAAAACTCTTGTTATTAACTCTTCTATCAACCACTCTGGTAATGGAATCTCTTCATCTAGATTACACACCTGTGATGGGTCTTGACTACAAACAATACCTATTTCTACGTCAGAAACATCTATACACTCTAAACCTAAAAAGTATATTCTATTTACATTGTCACAATTATTAATACCTGTAACCCTGTAAAAGTATGGTTGTTTTGGACTTGGTCGCTCATACTCGTCCATTTGTAACCTCATTGATTCTCCAGGAGATGTAGGTTGAAATTGAACTTGTGAAAAATTAGGCCCGGTACAACAGCAACCTGTGTCGTAATTGTACGTTATATACTGAATGCCTTTGTCATTATCCATGTCAAAAACATCAGTAGGAATGTCAATATACTTTTGATTTTTACAATTAGCGTCCGTATATACAGGAACACTACAGAACCTTGTTAGATATCTCGCTAAACCTATCTCTTCTTTGTTCTCCCTCCTTAAACGATTCGTTACTACCTGAATCCAAAAAACAACTTGAGCAGGTTGCACAGTTGTGTCGTCGTGTACTTTCTTGTAAGACTCAAGTACGTTGTATAATACGTGTCTATATGTTGCCATAACTAACTAATTGCTCTTAACAGTATTGAGATATCTTGACCACTAATTTGACTAATATTCGTGCCATCTCCTTGCTTATATGCAATATAAGCTAAAGCTTTGTTAAATAGCAACGAAAATACAGAATCCGGAAACTCAATACTATCAGTTAGTGCGGTAATTTTGGTCGGTTTTTTAATATAAAAAACAGTTACCTCATCGTTAACAACAGCAGGTCTTACTTCGATTTCTTGCTTTTGTGGTGCCGAGTCATTAGAACGATAATCAAATGGACTTAAATATGCGTACTCTTTTAAAGTGTCGCATACAGCGGTACCAGCATAGCCTGCAGCAAATGGGTTTTGTTTGTTTAAAGCCCATTCTTCTATAGTTAGTCTTTTAGCGGAATAATCAGATGTTATATGATATTTGTTAGTAACATGAGCACTTTCCTTTTTATCCGTAGGCTCTGTATATGTACCATCATTATCCCCTGTTGTTGGAAGAGGATACACCGCTAGAATTGTCCATGGATCATCAGGAAATACCTCTAACGATATTCTAGAATCACTTGATGTTCTGAAAACTCTAGCAAATGTTAATTCCCTAAATATTTCCTCTCCTAATTTTTTTTGTCCTAAGACAGAATTGATAACCGATATCAGCCACTGAACTGAAGAATTTATAGCTGGTATAATATCTTCATTATCACCATAGTGATCAGCGTTCTCTGCGTCTAATGCAAATCTTATTTTATCCGCTAAATCCTGTGCTGCTATCGCCATCTTTTATGTTTTTATGTGTAAACATCCTGTCCGGAAGCTACACCTTTGTTTATAAGCTTATTTGACTCACCTGCTTGAGCTGCGTTTAATGAGTTAACGTGATAAGACTTTTTGTTGTTACTTTCTGCGTTCAAATCTTTTCTTGTTAACTTCTCAACCAGCTGCTTTCTAACAAGGTCAATGTCTGGTGTATTTGTATTAACGCCCTCCATTCTAGCTCGTTCTACTGCCTGCATATCGCTCATATTGCTAACCATATGATTGATTTCAGTCATTTTTTCTGCAAACGTAACATCTACAGAAGAAGCGTCACTGATTGATTCAAAAAACTTTACACCAAACAAAGTATGTTCTCTCAACCATTTTACCAGGGCTTTACTTTGAACAGTAACTGAACAAACAGAAACTATTTCCATACCTCTTCTAGCAGCAGTTCTTCTTTCGTATCTGTAAGCTTTAGAAAACTTAATACCACCATCTACAGGTGCGTGTACAATTTTTCCTCTTCTTTTATCCCCATAAACTCTCCATGTACTACCATAAGAGAAAAACATTACGGGGTCTTCTAAATAATCATCTTCTACAGATGGCTCTAAACTTTCTTCATTACTGCTAGATGCTTTTGCCTCCAGTCTATTAATTTTAGCTTGAAGGTCTTTAATAAGTGTCATTTCCGCACTTTCTGTTTCAACAGATTGAGGTATCTCACTTAGTTTTTTTGCAGCTATTTCTTTTGCTTCTTGAGTAGCTTTTTGCTGCGATGCTTTCTCATTTCCCTTATTAACTGAACTTTTCATTTATCTTTTCTTACGTTGTTTTAAAAAGCCTGCCCAATTATGAGCAGGCTTTCTGTATAAATTAAGTATTATAGTGTTACATCGATGTATCCACAAGCTAAAGGATTGTTGAACTGAACACCGTAGTTAGCGTCAACCCACATTTCCTTGTATCTCTTTGGAACACCTTGAACTCTATCAAGAGTTTCTCCTGATCTCTCACCCCACATTGATCTCAATGTAATGTTCTTCATATCTACGATGAAGATTCTGTTTGCGAATGCAGCAGGGAAAGATGCGTCACTACCAAATCTTGAGTAAGGAACCAATACAATTCTAGAAGAACCTAAATCGATTTCTTTAAGACCTAGTTTAGCAATCTCATCATTCGGAGTGTATCTTGTCAAAGTATCTTTGTACTGCTTAGAAAGCTTTAAGATAATCTTTGGAGTAGCAAAAGCCATTCTCACTGCACCATACTCACCAAATTCAGTATCCAATACTGTGTCTTCAAAAGACTCTTTTAAAGTTGCTAATGTTGCAGAAGCGTTTGGAGAACCAGCAGCAACCATCGCAGGGTAAACACCTTGAGTAAGTTTTGCTTTATCACCATTAGCTAAAATAGCCTCACCTTTTTCACCATTCCAAAATGCATTTGAAATATCTGTTCTGAACTGACTGAACATTGCGTTCTTTTCCATTTCAATAAAATTGTCAGTTGCAGCAGCTTTTTGAAGCTTGTACAACTCAACTTCACCATAACGGATTGTTTTAGAAAACAACTGTACGTAGTTGTAACGCTCAGTAGTTGTAGCTCTAAACATGTTTGCAAATCCATCTGCACCATCAGCTTCAACAGGCGATAGTAAGTGAATGTTATCTCCACTTGTTACAGTAGGAACGGTATCTCCATTTAAAGGAGTAATTGTAACAATTTTAGTAGTTGTGTTAACGTCAGTTACAATACCTTTTTTGTTGTTAGGATATACAATTACATAATCCTCTGCGATATCGTCTACCGAGGTTAACGTAATAGCTTGAGTTGTTGGGTAAGTTACACCAGCAGGCGATGAAGCAGCTACTGAAACTTTTCTTTGATAATCCATTTCCTGGTAGAAAAACTCATCAGAGTTTACAGGAACTGATGGCTTCATGTTTAACAGTTTCAAATCCATGAACTGTTGTGGTGAAGCATCAAAGATAGCTTTGTTAGTAATCTTCTCTACTAAAATAGAGGTATCGTGACTGAAGTCACTAGCATACTGTGAACCAACTGAGTTTAAGTTCACTATGCTCTTGTCTGAAGCATTGTCGTAAATTGCCATTTTTTTTCTTTTTTACTTTTTGTTAACTAATTAATAATTAAGAATATGGGTCTTCTTTAAATTGTCCTTGCAGGTGGTTTACAGATTGCTCTGTTCTAGCAGCACTATGACCTTGCTGGCTTCTAGAAGTTTTCACTTTACTGTTACCTCTGCTAAAGAACTCTTCTTTAGACTCATTCTTACCAGTTCTTTTCGCTTTGGTTACTTTAGCCTTTATGATCTTTTCACCATACAAAGCAAAAGCAATCCTTTTGGCAGCATCTTTAATATATTTGCCATCTTCTACGAATAGACTATTAATATCACCGTTAACCAAGTGCCGTCTAATTTTTTGCAACTGACTGCTACTGAAGTTAGGGAACTCATCCTTTAAAGAATTGACGGAACCAAGTGCAGAACCTTTGAAAGCCTCTTCGCTTTCCTCTTGTTTCTTAATCACCTTGGCACGTTCTTTCTCTATAGTCTTCTTATCTGACGCAAACAATCTTTGAGAGGAATCATAAAAATCTTCAATTCTATCATTATACTCATCCTCATCAATATCCTCTTCATCCAGTTTTTTGCGTAAAGATTCATACCTTCTTTTGAAGTAATGCTCAACAACGGCCTCTTTGTTAAGTTCTTCAAATTCTGCATTAAAATCTAAATGCGTAGCTGCATTCGAGAATGCTGATCGCCAATCCTCACTTTCACTGTAAGCTTGGATGGCATCCTTAATTGGTTGTGGTAAAGAACCTAATCCTTCAACTATTTTCTCATTTTGTTCTTGTACTTGAGTTAGTTGTTGACTATCGTTCCTCCACTTATCAACCGATTCAAAGAGCTTTGGGTAATCTTTGGCACCGTACTTTTTCTTCATAAACTCATCAACTTCTTTTCTGTCTTTGAATTTATACTTAGTACCTTTTCTACCTTTATTGATTCCGAAAACATCGTCTTCATCATCAATGTCCAAGGTTTCTTCCTCTTGTTCACTCTCTTGAGTTTCCTCTTGAGTTTCTTCTTCCTGTTCTTCTGCTTCTTCTTGCTCTGTGTCTTGAACTTCCTGAGTTTTACTCTTTTCAATTTTGGATAATTCCTCCATCATTTCTTGATACTCAGGCATTTCCTTTATGGCTGGATTAGTTTTAGCCATATTCATTATGTGGTCTATTTCAGCTGCTCTTTCATCTGTAGTCTTGCCCAGTGGTTGACCACCCGTTTCTCTTTCCTGTGCCGTAGGATTACTCTGTTCTTCTTGTTGCTCTGTTTCCTGAACCTCTACAACTTCTTGTTCCTCAGTTGCTTTTGATTCACTTTTCTCTTCAGACATATTTCATTACATTTTACATGACAATATACGCAAATATATCAATAAATGTTTAACTAGAACGTAGCATTCTTTTTATATTGTCTGCAATCTCTGCATCTTCCTCGTTCAGTTCACCATCTTTTTTTAGTTCAGCTCTAGTCCTTTCTCTCTGATCCTGAAGCTCCCCTCTTAATAATGTTTGGTCTACTTCATGTTGTCTGGCTCTTTCAGATTCTTCCATTTGCATTTCCATCATTTGCTCTTGGTCTAACCTAGCCATTTCCTGTTCTTGTTGAGCGTCTGCCATCATTTGGTTTTCTGCAGCCATTTGTTGGTTATCCGTTCTGTTGGTAGCAGTTTTAAGATTAATCTGATGCTGTCTCATTGCTGTAGCAACTTCATCAGCGTCTGCTCTGTTAAATAAATTAGCAGCTACATTATTGTCTATTAATCCCATTTGGAATAACGTCAATATTAAATTGTTCGTAGTTTCCAATTGTGTTTCTTTTGGCTGTGACCTTTCGATAAAAATTCTAAAATCCTCTAACATCATTTCTTTTGTAATGTTGATTCTTTCTAAACCTTTGTCTCCGGTTATCATTGTAAGCTTTCTAGGGTTGTCGTGGTAAATCCTTTTACCAACTGTAGCCATATGTTGGTATGCTTGCTTAAGTATTGATGTTAAAGCAAAATAAAATGGCTCTTGAATTAAGGTACCTCTTTGTATTTGAGATTGAATAACACCAACTAAAGAGTCTCCTTGAGTTCCTGTCATAGCCTCATTTATCCCTGTTACATCCTGAAGGCTTACCTGCATTTCTTTAACTAAGCTAAAAATCTGGTTAACACCTCCACCAAGATCGGTACCATACGTTCCAATAGCATTTTGTACTGACCCAGTCCTTGTAATGTCAACAGTAATTGGTTTGCCTTTATTAATGTTTCTTTGAATTTTTTCCTCACCATCTCTAGGGTCTATAGCGTTTTTAGCTATAACAGTTCCTGAACCTCTCATGTTATTCACATGTGATTCCGCTATGGATAGCATCCTATTAATAAACCTTTGAGGTTGTATTGCGTCATCTAATGGTGAAAGAACTTCTCCTTTATCATAAGACCAAGCGTAAAACTTAATTGGAAACTCTACATTAGAAGGGTCAAACCAATATGTTTCTTCATACGGCAAAATACCGTGTTCCAAAACTATATCTTCGCTTCCTGCTCCTAAATTACCAACTTCTTCTTTTGGTATAAATGTGCAATACCTTAGTACGTCAACGTATATTTTTGCTTTCTTCTTTTTACCTAGTATTTCTTTATGAGAATCGTTTGGTGGGTCGATTAAGTCTTTTGTAGTATAAGCACTATTTTCGTGATCGATTAAAGTAAAGAAAGGGTATCCATACTCATCATTAACCCATCCATACCACTGCTGTTCCGTATCTTTCCAGAATGTTTCAAATACAGGTATCTTACTTCCTGTATGGTTGTAAAACTGCTGTACTATCTTATTGACCGATGTGCTTTCGTTTTTAGAAGCTTGTTCAATTGTTCTTCTTTGTTCATTAGTAATGCCTTGCCATCTTTCTAGAATTGATGGTACATCATGGTAATACCATCTACCTTGGTACTCTGCATCAGTTAAATCAGGTTTTTGTGCTGATCTATCAAACCAACAATACATTGGGTCAACTGCTTCTCCAATATAATTTGAGTTATACTCAGAACCCATATATGCACCTAAACCAGTAATGGCTAAATGCTTTGTAGTAATGAATTTTATTTGGTCAATATCAACATGCTTTTCCATCCATTGCAATAAACCATTAATATCTCTTTCGTATTCATTGACGAATACATTTTCAAATATCTCCATGGTTTCCTCTCTCGTCTCACCGAGAGGGATGCTTTTATCGATATGCTTTTCCATTAAATCATCTGACTCTCTAGCGTCATGATAAAATGCAAGCTTTGCCAATTCTTCTTCTCTTTTGTTGATTACATAATCAGATTGAGCTTTTGCTCTTGCACGATATGGTAGTCTAATAGCATTACCTACGTACTGCTCTACCATTGGTCTAATCATGTTCTTTTGAAACTTCAGTCGATTCCGAATATCTCCGGACTCATCCATAAAGAAAGCTTCTAGGTCTTCATCAAATATCCACTGATTACCTTTGTAGAATGACCAGTTAATCATTGATTTCTTTACGTAAGCCTGGTGTAATGGATGATTCAATCCATTTAAAACCCACCTACCAAATCTTAAATGATAATCTTTATCTTTCTTCTCCTCTATTCTATTTGGCCTATGTGATTCAGTTATGTAAAACAGCATACTTTAAAGTTTTAATCTTGGTCTATTTCTGATAAAACATCTTTAAGCGATATCTTAACTTCAGCTTTACGATTGTTTTTCTCAACTATCTTAATACCGAAACCACCTTCTATCCTATCTACAAGTTTTGGCAAATCTGCCGATACCTTAGATAGTAATGCTTGATATTCTTTCTTTTCATCACCAGTCATCATCTTCCTGGTTTGCTTGTCAATTATAACAAGATCTTGCATTGCTTCAAAAATATACTCGGTATTTAACTTTGCTTTTAGTCTTACAGTTGGAACATAAGTAGTCATTTTTGCAATTGCCAGCTTTAGCTTTGAAGGTATAATTCCTTTTCGTAAACCGTCTATCATCGATTTATCTCTTCGGTATCCTTCAAACGCAGTTTCAGCTGCTTGCACAACTCTAATCTTTTTGTCCAGTTTTGCTAAAGGGCTAGTACGATTTCCTACATACCAACAAAACTTTAATTCTCTTGCGTTTAATTCCTCAAATTCTTCTACATCTGCGAGTTCTGGATAATCCAGCTTCATATCTCGCTTGGATGGTTCAAATAATGAAATTACTAACTCTTTACTCATTTCTCATTTTACGATAAAAAGAAGGGGAGGTATACTCCCCCGTTTTTTAAATAGTAATATAATTCTTTACAGACCCTGCTAATGCTGCAATGCTTGCGGTATCCAAACCTCTAGATCCGGAAGATGCTGTTTGAGCTAAAATTTGGTCAATATCTGTTTCTAAATCAGAGAAGTTTGTTGCACCTTCACGAACATAAATTACAGCTTCTACTTCCAAGAAAGCTTTTTGTCCACTAATAGCGTTATGCGAAACAGGCTTATCGTAAATAATAGAATACTTAGTGTACTCTCCATTAGTTTGTGATGCCCCTTTTCTAGCTGCTTCAACTTCAGCAGCACTTCCTGCCGGAGCTACAAAAGCAGTATTTGTAGTAACCGATGCACCAGCTGATGATGAAGTAATACCTCCTCCTGATAAAGCCGAAGCCTTCATTGTAAGCTGAACTACGTTTGTTGAAGCAACTGCAGTTACAACAGCGTTAGGATCATTGTTTACATCAGCTACAATAGCTGTAACAATTGCTGCAGCGTTAGTAGGTGCGGTTTTACCAATCATGGAGTACGTTCTTGTTTTTCCGTTATGCTTAACTGAAAGTGTGTACTCGGTATTAGCTGCTGGAGTAATTGCTGTAAAATCAATATACTCTTTTTCGGCAGTACCTGCTGCATAAGATGTTTTTGAATAAGACACAATATTCTTCCATTGTATCGGTAAAATTTGGTCTGCTGCTCCTGAGTCCAGCGACACTTTTCCATTTGAAATAACAATATCTGCTCCCGAAGCTTGCAGAGTGTTAAGTACGGCTACGTCGTAATTTTTTTTTGCCATGATTAAAATATTTAGTTAATACAGAAGAAATGCAGTTCTTCAGTACAGTTATAAAAAACTCTGCACAGTATTACTATTCACAAATATAATTTTTTTTCTTATACAAATCATCTAGTTAATTAAGATACTTAACAACCTCTCCTTTGTCATTCACCTGTGCTAGACGCATTTGAAAGTTGGTTTCTCTATTCTGAACGTACTTTGTAAACACTTTGTTCGATTTTGCACCACTAATTTTTCTTGGCTCAAATCTATTGTGTGCGTCTGCATTAATATACGCATAAGTTATTGAGAATATAACATCATCAAAATCAAACTTCAAATCAGCTGCTTGAAATCTACTTTGTCTGTGCGAGGTTGTTCCTTTCAAAGACTTCTCGACAAATGTTTTACATTGTATCCAGAACCATGGAATGTATATGTTGTCGGCATATAATTCAATCATTTCAATAATCCTGTTTGTAATCCTTCCTGCAGTAGATGCTTTGTTGGATATACCCCACCACTTTGCAGACCCCCCTTGCAAAGACATTGGCAAATCTGCGTTAGCTACAACACCTCTTTCAAATCCATGCATTTCTCTAAAATCCAAATAAGAATCACCAATATTGGATTCGACAAGATCTTTAGTTTCACGATTGTCCACGTTGTAATACATTCCTGCAAGTATGCATTGCAGATAACATTCCTTGTAAGACCTGATTCTCCAGTTAACTACACACGCAGGAGACATTGCAAGTGCGTCCCATACTGCGGTTGACATTTTGGATTTACCTGTTTCAGAGTTAATAGGGTCAGTTCCCTGGTAGTATCTGAACTCCCAATTCTCTTCAGGGTGCCTCCATATTACTGATGTTGTTCTTTCGTCCTGTATTCCTTTAGTCTTCACAAACTCTACCCCTGTAACTTTATACTTTAAAAACAAATCAGGTGTTGGTTCGTTTATGTCGTATATGGGCTGGAAGTATCCATACGAAGGCTCATCACCTTCCTTGAGCATATAGATTTTATTTATGTGTTTGTTTATTTCATGGATAGGCAATATGGTTGCGGACTTACGAAGAAACATGTCATCGATAGACATTGGATAGTGCTGGTGAAATTGCACCTTACTTCTTTCAGCCTCTACTCCTGTAACGGAATAGTAGTATAATTTTTCTTTTTCAATAATATCTCTGGTCATACCTTCCCTTGCGTATGCATCAAAGAATAGCGGTATGATTCCGTAGTTATAATTTTTTTCTCTCCAGGCTTTGTATGCGGCTTTAAACTCTACTTCGAATACGGCACCACCTTTATCCATTTCCCCACCTGTACCCCAAGCGATAAGTTGTCGCTTCATTTCCATTTGTTTGGTTTTGGGATTGTAGAAGAATAAAGCAGGTCTACCTTCTTTCATCATAGCGGTAAATACATCCATTAGCCCAATCTCATCCATAAGGATAAGGTTTGGTTGACCACCGTTTATTGCATCCACAGATGGTGTAACTACCTCTGCTCTAGAATTGGCTCCTCCTGATTCCCCTTTCTTTCCTTTTTCCTGAAGAGATAACATGTTGTGTGCATCGTTGTATACCTCATTCCTAAGATACCCCGGCACTCTACCAAAAGCCCACTTGATTTTATCACGAAAAATTTCCTCCCCTTTATCCTTGGTATGGGTTACAAACTTTACGTAATACGAGTTATTGAAATTAATTCTTTTACCTGCGAGCAAACCTAGTGTGGATGTAAATCCAATCTGTCTTGCTTTACCGATCATCATGTTGTATCCGCAGTCGGCTAGGAACAGTGTTATCTTTTGGGCTTCCCATGCATCAAACTTAACTCCTCCTCCATCTACGTCTCCTTCTTTCAGGAATCCGTGCTTGTTGCAGTAGTAAAGAGAGTTACCTCTACATTTCAGGTATTCAGATATAATAAAGTTTGCTTGTTCGTCAACATCGTGAAAATCTGTGATGTCGGTTTTATCACGTAGCCATATCTCCGCTTGCTCCTGCCATTTGTTGTAAGGCTCGTAATCAATTTTATTCTGCCATCCTGAATTGATAGAGTCAATCCATTTGACAAATTCCTTCGGATATTCCAAAGGCCGATGATCAGGTTTCCATGCGGAAAAAGGTATGCCTCCTAGGTTCATATAATCAAGCTTAACAACCCGTAGGGTTTTTCAAAATTTTATTTTTCATTATAAGCAGCCACTGCATCCTTGATATTGTTATCAAAAAACATATCCACTTTCTGCTTCTTCTTGTAAATCGATCCCTTCCAAACAATAGAAGGGTTTACGTGATACGTCCTCCTGATGTTCTTCCCTGTTATCATAACAAAGTTCTTTTGGGCTAAACCATCAATTGCATCCTTGGCCGTGTTTACACCGATACCTATTCCTTTTGATAGCCCCCTCATTGTAATTCCTTTTACCAGGTTGTTGTAAGTCATTTTACCAATCAGATAAAAAAGTACCTTTGCTTCGCTTCCGGTTAATTCTTTAGCCATATCAGTAGAGCTTGCCTGGTAAGCCGTAACGTAATCCGGTTTGTACCTTATTGCTTTTCTAATCTTCTGCAATACAAACTGTGCTTGTTCGTTGAGAACAGCTAGGACAGGTATAAACTCCCCTGTGTGTTTATCCATCACATAGACGTGCTCTAATTGAACATTAGCATCAATGCGGTCACATTCATCCTTTATCGCTTGAAATACCTTTAGCTGTCTTTCCATTGGCCGTCTTGTTCTTTCTTAACTTCTCTAGAGATATTAAAATATTACGGTAGTATTCCATTTTAGCCTCATGGTCTTTATCCATCTCTCTTACCATAAACTTGATAATACCTTCGAAGTCCTTAACGGAGTGATCCTGTTTTAAGCTATTACATCTTTTACAGGAATATACTTTGTTGTCGTTAGATAGGATACCGCCTTTACTTTTTGGAATAATGTGGTCGGTAGTTCGATTGCCTTCCCATAATCTAGAGCCACAATAGAAGCACTCTTTATCATTACTCGGCAGCTTATTTCCGTAGCTTTTCCAGCTCTTACTTTTTTCTTTACCCATATTCAAAAAAGGGGAGGTAATCACTCCTCCCCCCAAACTCTAAAACTTATATTCATGGAAAATCATTCCTAATCAAATATATGAAAAATTCCTTTGTAATCAAGACAGTGACAAATTGTATTAATCTCAAATACGCTATTTAACCCTTAAATGCCTGACCATCAGTATAACTAATTATTTCCCCTATATATCTATTTTCTCATACTAGTAAACCATGTCTACATTTATCCTTCGGAATTATGTATTATGGCATTACTAAAAAGCTAGCTGTGCTAACTAATATTCTTTTCTCTCTTCTTCTCTCTTCTCTTCTCCTTTGTATTGCATCCGCATGGGGTATGCATTACATCTGCAATGCGAAACTAATGCACTTGTAATACATGTGTAATGCACTTGCAATGCATCTGCATAAGCTTAACGGTATGTGCATCAGTACTTTAGGGTTTTGATACCCTGTCAAATGTGAAGTTGGTGTGTCGGGGGGTATTACTATAATGAACCGACCCCTAGCCTTTCAGGAGAAAATCGGTAACTTTAACCAGGCCAAGCCATCACAGCAATAACAATCCTTTTTTTGCGACGGGGCCCCACCATCTCAGCCCAGGACAGCTAACGTATTGATTTTCAGTGACTTACAGGACGTCGTGTAGCTTATTTATGGGGCTTTTTGGCCGTCTGGCCGTCCACGGAAAAAAACATCACCCAACACCCACAACTACCACAATCTCAACCACTTAGAACAATTTTAACCTGCTATTTGTCCCCCGTTTTGCTCTTAATGGCCTAACCTGTTAACAATTAGTTAACAACGACAACAAATTTTAAACTCTTCAAACCCCTGTATTTATTGACTCCAGGCCGTTTGTTAGTTTCCTTAGTTAAACTTTTATTTGCTTTATTCAATAATGCGTCGTATCATTGTCCTGTTGCCGAACTAATAGCAACAACTTTAAAACTTTATTAAAATGAAAAAAATAATCGCTTTTATACTATCGGACTTTTTCGCGGAAACATTATTCGCAATACTAATGCTAGGAATGTTAGCTGTAGCAATTTATATCGGAATTATTGACACCATTATAAAAAACATTTAAACAAATCAAATTAATAAACTCTAAAATTTATCAATCATGTACACGAAAACGGAAATTATCAACAGATTAAAAAGAGGTGAAACCTTCTACATGTTAAACCCGACTAAATCGGAATTCAGACACATTTCAGGCATCAAAATTGAATACGCTAAACATGGCCGAATGGAGGGAGAATTGACAAGTATCTACGCAATAAGAAATAGCGAGATACAATACATGTTAGACCTAAGAGGAGACCAGATGAATATTGACAAAATCACCAATAAACAAATGATCTTGTACACGACAAACATGTTTGGAGATAGCGAAACAACAAAAATAAACCTGGACAGAATCGTTTTTGTAACGGACGCGGAATACGTTCAAAACAAAATAGACGAGGAAAAAAGACAATTTGATGAACTATTAAAAACTATTTAACACTAAACACCAGGGCCCGGCCATTGCATACCATCTGCTGGGCCCCTTTAAAACTCAATTAATTAAACTCTAAAATTTATCAATCATGGCAAAGAAACAAATCACACAGGAATTAATCACAGCGGAATCAATCAACTACAAAGATGTTTTGCTGGTAAAGCGTAGATTAAACGCAGGGACAGACACGGAAATTTTAAACGAGCAAATTTATATCGATTTAATCGATGGGGACGACGGAATCAAATACCTTAGAAACCTGCACAAATCACCCACGGGGAAAATAAGAAAGAATAACCCGTTTGGAAACCGTGAAACCGAAATACTAGAAAATTTCACACATTTCGCCCTTGTGGGATTTATGAACCAGGGAAACAGATACCACGACTATTATACGCCAATTTGGGCCGTGAATTCTGCAGATGGGGACACGTTCGAATACATACAGGAAGCAGGAACAATAAAAATAATTTCATAAACCAGGGCCCAAACTGGGCCCCTTTAAAACTCTTTAAAATGAATAAAGTAAAAAAAATATTTGAAAATAACGACGGGCAAATAAATTACGAATTTTTAATATGCATAGCTTCTGCCCTGGTTACATGGATACTAATTTTAAACCGTTAAAACTTTTCAATCATGAGAACAACAGAACAAAACAAAAAGCTAATTAAGAGACTTAAAGAGTCACAGCGAATAATTGAAGACGCAGCCCAAACAATTGCGGACTGGTTTGAGGACAAAGAAAGCAGAGGCCAGGTATACCAGGATTTAATCGAACAAAAGGAAAAAAACCGAAAACTGCTGCAAAAGATATTCAACAACGACGTTCAATTCTTAAACGATTTGTGTAAAATTATAAAGTACAAAACGGTTAAAAATATAGACCGGGGCCAGACAATAGAAATAAATAAAGAGTATGAAATTTACAGCTATCTAGAAGGCAAACAAGTGGTTTTAATTGACAGACAGACAGACACAGAACTATTCACAATATTGCTGGACAAGGCAAACAAAATACTAATATTTGAATCATTAACTTAAAACTTATCAATCATGGACACAATTTTAGAAACAATCGAACACAAAGGATACACAATAAAAATATTTGTAGACCACTACGCAGAAAGCCCCCGCAAATGGGACAACCTGGGCACAATGGTTTGTCAGCATAGAAGATACCATCTAGGGGACGAAACCGAACACAGGGCCCAAGACTATAGCGGATGGCAAGACCTGAAAAAAACACTACAAAAAAATGCTGCAGTAATTTTGCCGATTTACATGTACGACCACTCGGGACAGACGGTAAGCACAAGCCCGTTTGCATGCCCTTGGGACAGCGGGCAAATCGGATATATTTACGTCGATAAACAAAAAGCCCGAGAAGCTATGCAGGTTAAAAGACTGACAAAGAAAACAATCGAACATGTAAAAAACTTATTGGAATCTGAAGTAAAAACATACGACGTTTGGATAACTGGGTCTGTTTTAGGGTACGAAATTATTGATAACCAAAACGACGAACAAGTTGACTCATGTTGGGGATACTACAGCAAAGAAAGTTTAATTGAAGACTCAAAAAACATAATCAAAAACATACAGCTAAATGAAAAAGTATAAAAAACAAATAGTGAACGTACCCGACGGCAAAACACAGCACCGGGTAGACCTGGGCCACATGGCCGTAAAACTTAGTACAAATCACATTGCACTAACGAGCGTAAAACAATACATAATAACTGAAAACTTAGGATTCAAATGGAAATTATAATAAGGATACCAGAAAAACGATATCAGGGCCCAAGCAAATCAGGCAAGTGTCACAACTTTTTAACTTCAGGTTATGGAGGCAAATATTACTCAATACCAGTTAAAGCCCTAAGCAAGCCAATAAAGCACTACCAAAAACAAATCAACACAGATCATGTAGTGCCATATATCGAAATAACTTTTCAAGACTGGGCCTTCACACTGGGAACCCTGGGCGAGTCTCTTAAAGATGCAATAAACGATTTAAAAAAATACAGGACAGAAGCCCAAGTAATTGGAATATAATATTTACTTTTTTAAACTTTTATTTGCATAAGTAAAACTAAATACATATTTTTATCTAAACTTTAAAACTTATCAATCATGGCAAAGAAAGAAATAAACAGCTACAGAAAATGGAAATTAATTATCATTTGCGAAAATGATGTTTACCAGGTAAAAGTAGATTTAGAAAAAATTTACGCCAAAACAGACCAGGAGGATGATTACGAATACATGTACGCAATACAGGAACAAATCGACAAACTATTAGACATGAAAAAAAACGAAAGGATAGCCTTTGAGTTTAATAGAAATGATAATTCAGAACCAGGATACATAATAAGAACTAAATAATAAACTAACCAGGGCCCGGCCATTGCATACCATTTGCTGGGCCCCTCTAAAACTTTTCAATCATGAAAAACTTAATCAACAAACTAAAACAATTTAACGGGGTGCAATTTGTAGCAATTAACAACTACACAAACAAACAAGGTGAAATAAGCAAAGTTTTGTTAAATGTTGGGGCCAGCATCCAGAACGCAAAACAAAAGGATATAAACACACTAAAAGGGATCAGTTACGACTACGAAACAATTGAAGAGAAAGCCAGAATCGAATTGTTAACGGCCCTTACAAAACCAACGAAACAAACCAAAAACCGGAGCCAGGGACAAAAGGACGCTTATGTACAACTTTGCACAGGTATTCGCATGCATATTGAGACTAAAACAATTTACATATACGGTCTCCAGGTGCGAAAAAATGTAGTGCAAAAGGGTGAATATAAAACCGTCAATTCTAGGCCCCTGACAATTGCCAAAAACATAATACGCAAAACATTAAAGCATACGAAATTTAGACAATACTCTTTATCTAAAATTGATACACTAACTTTCGACGGTGAAACATTAACAATAAACTAACAACGGGCCCCCGGGCCCTTTTAAAAACTTATAACATGAATTTTCTTCAGTACAAAAAACAAGTTCAGGATCTTGAATTTACAACAATTGCAGCAGCTAAAAAACAAACGGGGCTATCTTATTTGATGGGCCTAAACAGCAGCAGCAAAATAAAAAAGGGTGCCAAACTAAACTACCTTTCTGGTATACTTTATTTGGCCCCACATAAAAGTAGTGGTTTCAATACCTGTAGCATGGCAAGCAAAGGATGCATTTTAGGATGTTTAAATACTTCAGGACGTGTAAAGATGGACACCAAAAATACAATACTTAATAGCAGACTCAAAAAAACATGGCTATTCTACGCAAACCGTAAGTTTTTTAATAGTTGGCTACATGCGGAAATAAAAGCAGGACAAAGAAAAGCAGAAGCAAAAAACATGCATTACAGCGTAAGGTTAAACGGAACCAGCGATTTAGACCTAAGGTTATTTAACGTCCTGGAGACTTTTAAAGACGTTCAATTTTACGACTACACAAAAGTTTTTAACCGCTTAGAGACCTTTAAAAACGTACCTAATTATCATCTTACTTTTAGCTACAGCGAATCAAATTTTGAGCAATGGCAAGAAGCTATAAACCTAGGTTTTAATGTAGCAGTACCTTTTATGGGGAAAATTTTGCCAGAAAAATATATGGGCCTTGAAGTTTTCGACGCTGATGTTACAGACCTTAGATTTTTGGACGAACCCAAGGCCAGCATCGCGGGCTTAAGAGTAAAAAATATTAAAAGCAAAACAGCACAACAAAAAAGTATCAAATCTGGGTTTATTGTAGACCCACAAATAAATAAATAAATAACAAACTTTTAAAACTTTTCAATCATGGGAACAAGATCATTAACAACTTTTATACAAACGTATAAATCGGAGAAAACAGGACAAAGAAAAACAAACAAAATTGTCGCAATGTACAGGCAGTTCGACGGATACCCGGAAGGCCATGGGCTACAACTTTGTGAATACTTATCGGGAGGAGACCTAGTGAACGGAATCGGACTAGGAAAAAAGGAACGAATGATATTCAACGGAATGGGATGTTTGGCCGCTTCTGTAGTTAGTCACTTTAAAGACGGGCCAGGAAATATATACCTAGAAGCCCCCCGCAAAATGGACTGGGAAAATTACGAATACAAAGTAATTGGAGACTTTGATACACACGAGCTGACAGTTCATGTAGTGACACGGGGATACATGAGCAAAAAAGGTGACTATGTAAACAAAAATAAAACTTTGTTTAAAGGATCACCGCAGCAGGTAATCGAATGGATAAACAAAAAGTAAACTAACCAGGGGCCACCTGGGCCCCTTTAAAAGCAAAACAAAATGAGCAAAGTAAGAAGACACCACGGAGAATATTTAGAAAATATAGCTTTTAATAAAACTAAATTATACAACGAAAATACAGAAGCTACAAAGCAGCAAGAAGATGTAAACGTATGTAAAGATGTATTAATAGCTTATATGGGCTTAGATGAGTTTAAAAAGCTATCTAAGGATAATTTAAACATGATAATAGGAGCAATGCAAGAGCATGCACAAAACAAAAAGTAAACTAACCAGGGGCCACCTGGGCCCATAAAACTTAAGATCATGGCAAGGACAATGGAATACGCACACAAGGAACTAGGAAACGCAATTTACGACCTATCGGACGTTGAATACGAATACATGTCAGAAAGGGAAAAAGAATACGCAAGGAAACTATATAACCGTTGCAAGGAATTTCTTCTCAAGATGCAAGACGAAGGAATTGAAGAGATTGAAGAGGAGGTAATAATCTCATTAAATAAATTGAATTTAAACAAACCTCATAACCTTACATAAACTTTAAAACCATGGATAAAGAACTAATTAAATCGATAAACAGAAACAAATACGCTCATTCAATAGAGGATGACTTACAAGAAACCACGGTATATAAAATTGAAGGCAGCAAAAGCTATATACTATTCTGGAATAGCTCAAACGGTGAAGAGCCAGAATTCAGATACGCATTGCCTGAAATATTTAACCTTATTGTAGACGAAAAATACACAGGTACCGTCAGCGACGGATATAACCAAATAATGTATGTAACTAAAAAAATTGTACAACCTTAAAACTTATATAAAATGGAAGTAATATTCAGAAACAAACCGCACACGGTAAAAAAAGAAAAGTACGCAGAAACAAAAAACATTTGTCTGGTACTAACCGAAAAGGACACGAACCAACGGGCAGCTGTTGCCACCATAAACATGGCCGACAGAGTTAACCTGCAGCCTGATGAAGTAATTATAAAAGACTATTCAGAAAACCAGGGTATGCTCAAAGCTTTGATCGATGGAAAAATTATAGCAATACCAGATAGACAATTTGTGTTAAACCAATTTGGTACCTTAGCCTATATCTCAAAATGTTTAATATAAAAATCGAACCCAATGGCAAACGAAAAAGACGAATTAAGACAAACAGAACTAGTCGAACTATTAATGCTTCTCGATCAGAAACTCTCTGACCTGGAAGCGGCACCCAAGAAAACCAGTGTTATATCATTTGATATCAAAAGGTTAAACAGAATACGGGCCAAGCTAGACAAAAAACTTTTAGATATAATTTCAAATAATGAAGTAAAAATCTTAACAAAAAACTTGTCTTAATAAAAACTTTGTTTAACTTAGACAAAATATTTTTTAACTTATAAAACTTATCAATCATGAATCAATCAATACAACAAATTGAAAACCAAGGAGAATTCGTAGCAGAATTACTCGATAGGTTTCAGCTTTTCTGGAACGTAAAAAAGGAAAAGCTTTACACAGGAGAAGGAATCGAGTCGAACTATTATTCGATTAGAAGAGAAGACACGAACCAAGAGTTTTTTGCCGCAAAAGAAGGTTATGAGGTTTTTCAGAACTGGGAGCTAATAGATATGGTTTCCAAAATTGCACAGCAAAGCGACCTGTCACTAGCAAAAGGAGGATCTTTCCATGGAGGTAGAAAAGTTTACCTAAAGATTGACACAGGAAGTATAGAAGGCATAGGTAAGAACCACGACCAGATAAAAAAATATATAACTGTCCTGAATTCGCACGACGGAACCGGAAGTTTGGCCCTGGGAATGACAAACATTACAATGTCATGTAGTAATACATTTCACAGAATGTACAAAGAAATGAACACCAGGATTAGACACTCTGCAAACATGCGAGACAAGGTTGACCTTTTAATGAGAGGTGTGGACAAGATAAGAGAGCAAGAGCAGACTCTTTACGAAAAGTTTTACAGAATGGCAGCGACAAAGTGTTCAGTTAACGAGACGGTGAGAATGGTGCAAGCTATTACAGGTGTAAACATAGAAACGGATGTTAGTGATGCAAAAAAATTATACAGTCCAAACCAGATAAAGAAGGCCCAAAACCTTACCGTAAGAATCGCACAAGAGCAAGCTCAAAAAGGTGAGACATTGTGGGGATTGTTTTCTGGTGTGACTTCCTACACAACAAAAGACGTTTCGAATAGAAGGAACGACATGTGGGAAAACAAGATGACTGGATCAGCATACAAAGCAGATAACAAAGCTTTTGATATGGTTGATAAAATTACTGTTTATTAGTGATTGTTTTTAGAGTTATGGCAGTCGGAGCCTGATTACCTTCGGCTGCCTTTTTAAAGCATTTTAAACGATTTATACCTCAACACCAATGGGACATACCAAATACATTAAAGAAGCTCTTTATGAGGAGCTAAAAAAAGAACTTAACCTAATTGAAATAGCCTGCAAAACAATTGAAAAGTCATGGCTAGAAGCTGATATTAAAAACTTTTTTGTGACAAAAACAATTATTAGGGACAATCTGGAAAGCCATGCATACAATGCCGAGATCGTTATATACTCCGTTATAAATAATTGCGAAGTAGTTATCGCAAATCAAAAGTTTGGTATATTTAAATCAGACTGCACGGTGAAAAACGTAAAAGCTGTTGTAAGACATAATTGCCGAAAACTAATGTTGCGGTTTTTAATTTACGGAATATCTGCAGCTAGAAAAAATGCTATTACCAAGACCAGGAGCGATGGTAACAGCAAAATGAATACGCATATTAGAACACAACCCTTAACGCCAATAGAAGCATATGGATACGAACCCTGGGACATCTAAGCCGAGCGTAGAAAGTGACTACAGGTGGGTTTTAAAAAACATCACCAGCGGAAATGTATGTCACTTACAAGCTAACAGAAAACTTATTGAGTTATTTCTGCAGAAACACGGATACAAAGCAATTGATCACTACCTAGAACTAAAAACACAACTATGTCTAATTACACTATAGATGAGGACGGAACAAAAAACATACGGACTACAAAAATTATTATATCGCCAATTATAGGATTAGGCATAACCAGAGACAGTGAAGAAGGATTGCAGAATGCTGAAATACATGTGACCTATTATGTCCTGCCTTTTTTATTGATTAAGGACTACAGGATTAGGATATATCCAAGTAACCAGTAGGTCTAAAAATAATACGAACCCGAAGGGAAAAACTTAAACTCGTTATGCACATGCATTGCACATGCATTGCGTATGTAATGCAAAGAAGATAAAAGTAAATGAAAGTAAAAGATAAGATAAAAGCTTTGATATTTTCAATATCGTATAGATCTAGGTCTAGGATAAATGACTATGAAATGAGCAAGATTATAATAAAATCTGTGTCAATAGCTACAGGAATAAACCCTGAACTACTTCATAAGAAAACAAGAAAAAGTGAAATAGTTCTAGCTAGGCACTGTGTATTCTATCACATAAGAAACAGAACCAAGTTAAGCCTGGCAAAAATAGGAAGGATATACGACAAGGATCATGCTACAGTTCTTAACAGTTGCAGAGTATATAACAATATGTTTGAAACCAATAGAATGCATAAGGAATTTATGACAAACGTAAGACATATAGACCTGCATGAGAGAATAGTAGACATAATAGAAAACTACATTGGTAATAATGATTACCCGGATGGTGAAGGGAAGTTTCCTGAAACAATATCAAATTGGGATAAATTCAAAACCAAGTATAATGAAGCTGAATATATTAAAAAGAAAAATCAGAACACAATGAAAAAACCAATTGTAGATTGGCAAATCAAAAAAGAACCAAGAGATAATTTCTCTAGGTTTGTAGGTCTCAAAACCCTTTCAAGGGAAGAGCAGAGGCAGGTAAGAAACATAGTAGCATTTCCATTTTTCATGGCTTTAGCTGCTATTATTTATTCATCAATTAATTTAATGTTATCATGAGAGAGCTTTTAAAAGATGTCCTTATTGAGAAAGGAAGGAGTCAGGTTTGGATAATGCAACAGCTGGCCACGAAAGGTATAGAGAGAAGTACATCGACACTATCTCAGTACTGTAACGGATACAAAAAACCAAGAGACAGATATGTTTTATTGGTGCTTGCCGAACTTTTAGAGTGCGGTATAGAAAGAATTGAAAATTGTTTTATCAACGCTAAATCAGAGTAATTATGGAGCAAAATAGCTTACAAATCGTACCAGAAGGGTATGTAATTGACAGAGAAACAAACACATGTTACCCAAAGGGAACAGGTTTTGGAGGAAAACACACGGTGTTGCCTAGAGAATACCGTGAACTTCTTTCACAGCCAATACCGCCTGGCATGATTAGTACTCACCCAACTAAGAAGTACTTGTCTGTTATCAAAGCAATTGCGGTTGTGGAAAGAATGAATGATGTTTTTGGAATTGCTGGATGGGATCTGGAACATGAGATTGTTAAGGAGACCGTAAATGTTATCGAGCAAACCCAATGGGATAATGCCAAAAGGCAGAAAGTGGTAATCGGTAAAAAAGAAACGCCATACATCTTAATGAAGGGAAGAATGTATATCAAAAAGTTTGATTTATACACGCCTTACCAATATGGTGGTCACGAGACCGACGGTACAGGAACCGAACCTGCGGATGGCTTTAAGTCGGCAGCTACTGATATACAATCTAAATGTGGGTCGTATCTTGAAATAGGTATTCAAGTATTTAAAGGTCAACCGACATCCAATGTTGCTAATGTATCAAAGCAGGATACTCAAGAAGCAATGGATCAGGGTGTAAAAAACTTGACAGCTAAGTCAGAATCCGTTTCTAAAACTGATGGAAGTAATGCCACTAAGCAAGAGGTAGATGCTGCGAAAAAAAGATCTGAAGCTGCGAAAAAAGCTGCTGCTACAAGAAAGAAAAACAAAGAAGCAAAAGATGTTGAGTCAAATGAAAACATTGAAGATGCTAATGTCGTAGTTGATGAAAGATCGGAAGAGCGAGAGAAATCTTATAACAAGGTGGTCAATAAGATAAACTCTTTTGTCTCCTCTGATGCGATAAAAGAAGAGTCTGGAGCTTTACAACTTGACATTAAGTTTTTAGAATTAGGAGAAGAAACTGAAGTTGAATTAAAACAAATGGTTAACAGCAGGTATTCTGCACTTAAAAAGCAAGGATTATGAGTAAAGATGACGTGATATTTGATGACGTACCAAACGAGAAAGAGCAAGTTAGAAACGAAATACTGCCGCCAAAGCTGAATTTTACAAAGGAAGGTCTTAAGGTACAAGCCCAGACATATATTGAATCAATACTAAACAGTGGTGAGGATGATGTGCTGGATACTTATACTAGGGTTTGTGCTATACTTGAGTACGCTACCGTGGCGAAAAAGGAATTGACACCCCATGTAAAAGATGAAATAGAAAAACATGGCAAAGGAGGTACCGAGTACAACGGTATTAAGCTTGCTGTGTCAAATTCAGCTGACACACATAGTTTCGATCATTACGATGGATGGGTTTCTCAAAAGAAAATTGTTGATGAAGAGACTCTTAAATTGAAAGAAATTGAATCAATAATGAAAAAAGCCCATGGTACAGGTGGTGTTCTAGACGATGACACAGGAGAAATAATTCCAGGAAGTGTTATCAAGAAACACGGTGCAAGTTCGCCTCGTGCAACAATACCTAAATCATAACAATAATCACAACTACCAATAATGAACAAGAGCAAAACGTACTGGTTTAGCCACGATATGAATGCTCACGAAGACTCAAAAATAAAAGCATTAATGAGCATTTGGGGAGCAGAAGGTTACGGTTGGTACTGGATTATTGTTGAGGTTATGGCTCAACAGAAGGGATATAAGATTTCCACACAAAAGAAATATGACTTCCCTTCTTTGGCCCTATCCCTACCAAACTGCAGTACTGAAAAATGCAAAGAATTTGTAGATGACTGTATAAATGAATTTGAACTTTTTAAATCTGACGGGAAAAATTTCTGGTCAACATCACTAATCGAAAGAATGACAAAACACGACATGGCAAGAGAAAGAGGTAAGAACGCAGCTGCCGCTAGATGGCAGAAGAGTAAAGACAAAAAAGAATCACAGGAGGATACAATCTTTCCAGAAATACAAAAAGAAATTGATCCTGCAAAAGTTAAATCAATACAAGTTTTACATAATCCTGACTACTTTAATCTGTTTTGCAATCAACTTCTGGAATCTGAAAACTTTAAACATATAACACGAACACAACTAAAAAACAAAAGAGACGAATTAATTGACTACTTAAACTCTAAAGGAAAAAAGTACAAAGATTATAGGTCGTTTTTCAGAGGATGTTTAAGACGAGACTTCCCAAACCCAGGGGAAATAGATTTAAAAACAGATAGAAAAATGGTAATGTAACATGATACAAGACTTATATCAACTAGGAATCAATTTAAAAAGAACTTCAGGGCAAGAAAAAACAATATGTCCTAAATGTTCTCATACTAGAAAGCCTAAGAATCAAAAAGAGCCATGCTTGTCTGTAAATATAGATGAAGGTATATACAATTGCCATCATTGCGGATGGAATGGATCTGTACAACAAAAAAATAAATACAAGAAGCCTTATAAAGAGTACATATTACCCAAGTACAACCCTACAGACTTGCCTGATAATGTTGTAATGGAGTTTCAGAAAAGAGGGATATCACCTTCAACACTTATGGCTAACAAAGTTACTTGTGAAAAGGTTTATATGCCTCAGAAACAAAAGGAAGTAACGTGTATAATATTTAACTATTTCAGGAACGGGCAAATAGTAAACAAAAAATACAGGACAGCGGACAAGATGTTTAAGATGGAGTCTGGTGCTGAATTGATATTCTACAATATAGATAACATCCAGGACAATCAGGTTGTAATATGTGAAGGTGAAATGGATGTGTTGGCTTTTTTTGAAGCAGGAATTCGATACGCTATCTCTGTTCCTAACGGTGCCAGTAAAGGCAACAACAATCTTCAATACCTAGATAACTGTGCATCATTTTTCGAAAACGGCATACCTAAAGAAATATATATAGCCACTGACGGTGATGAGCCAGGGACTAGATTAGGAAAAGAATTATCAAGAAGATTAGGCAGAGAGAGATGTAAGATTGTTAAATACCCTGATGGATGTAAGGATGCTAATGAGGTTCTTTTAAAACACGGAGAAGAAGGGGTGCTTAAGCTTATAACAGACGCTGAATTTTACCCTATAAAAGGTATTGTTCCTATGACTGAAATTAGAAAAGGAACTTTAGACTTGTTTAGAAATGGTGTAGCGAAGGGAGATGTTATTGGCTTGGAGTCAACATACGATGATGAACTAGGTCTTGATGATTTAGTTTCCTGGAAAACAGGCTTAGTTTACACCTGGACAGGTATACCTACTCATGGTAAGTCATCCATGGTTAACCAGGTAGAGACTTTACTTGCTGTAAATTGTGGTTGGAAGTTTGGAATATACTCTCCAGAGCATTTACCAATACAGTTTTTAGCCTATAGGTATGCGGAAATAATTGTAGGCAAAGCCTTCTTTCACGGGAAAGGATTAAGAATGAACGAAATGGAACTTGAGTCAGCATTAGATTTTATTGAGAAACATTTCTTTTTTATCAAACCAAAATCCGGGTCAATAATGCTTGATGAGTTAATCGATCTTGGCAAACAGCTGGTTTTAAGACACGGAATAAAGGGCTTTACAATTGATCCATGGAATAAGATTAACCATCAATATGGAAAGTATGGTTCCGAAACACAGTACATCGAAAAGGCACTTAACAAGATTACAATGTTCAAACAAAACTTTGATGTTGCAGTTTTCTTAGTAGCACACCCAAGAAAAATGGACAAAGTAAAAGACAAAAACAGCCTGGACAATGGACAGTACGAGGTGCCGACTTTATACGATATCTCTGGGTCAAAATCTTGGTACGACATGACAGACGTAGGTATTGCTATATATCGGAATAGGGTGTTAAATATCACTACAGTATATATACAAAAAATAAAATGGAAACACTTAGGTGAAGAAGGTATGACAGATTTTAAATACATCTCAAATTGTAGTAGATTTTATCCATGCAGTAAAGATGGGCAGAAAACACTGCAATTAAATGGGTCTTGGATTGACAAGGAACCTGAACAAACATCTTTTGAGGATGATTGGCTCAATGATGATGTTTTTAGAAAAAGCAGACCAGAAGTGCCTTTTTAACAAAGATCGTTCTTTGATAGAACAGGGGCAGAACTTTACAAGCTATTTTACTTTCAATGCTTTTAGCGTAGGAACTATTGCATATTCACTCCCAATAAGTCGAATAAGGAAATAGCTAGCCCCTGTTCATTTTTAAACATTAAAAGTATAACCTTAAAAACTAAATATTTATGGAAGAATTATTAGAAGAATATCTGGAAGAGCATGGACATTCAAAAGAAACATTTCAAGCTTTTATTGGAGAAGTTCAAGAAGCACTATTGTATCATGCTATCAAAATTGATGGAAGAATAATTTATGACGATAACAATTACGAGTAAAAGAAGGAGAAAATTTATTAACGACAAAATAAAATGAAAGACAGATCAATAAATTGGCTTAAAAAAAACAAGCCCTTTCTTAATGTGAATATGATTGAGAAGGAATTACACATGCCTAAAAGTACTTTGCAAAAAGCACTGAGTGGTGTTAGAGAACTACCTGAAAACTGGCTAGCTTCCGTGAATAAATTCGTTCAAGAATTAAAAACATTTTAGTAATGGACAGAGAAGTAAAAAAAAGAAAATCAGTTCATACATTTAGGTGGACAGATGAAACAGTTATAGATTTTGTGAAAGAAAACATTTCAATTGGAAGTATTAGCCATTTGTATTTAGTTAAAGCTATCGAAAACTTTAAAAACTCTGAACGCAACAAAGACATTGTTTGGATTAAAGAAAACAAAGAACTACTAAGCATTGCTGGTATTGAAAAGGCTGCTGGGCTACCTGAAACATCGTTACTAAAAGCCGTTAATGGAGGACA
>CERA01001137.1_pt1 | contig 32446 bp, 55 predicted proteins | sample 530881 | NCBI WGS metagenome assembly CERA01 (sample SAMEA2621061, study PRJEB7988) | marine metagenome | biome: marine biome (ENVO:00000447); feature: deep chlorophyll maximum layer (ENVO:xxxxxxxx); material: "saline water (ENVO:00002010), including plankton (ENVO:xxxxxxxx)" | depth 50 m
ATGCATAACGATGATGCTACTGCGGCATCTAATGGTGGGGAGTTAGTATTCAAACTCACAGAGGCAAATTCCGATGAGCAGGAATACATGAGACTACGAGCGGCTTCTAGGCAGATTGAATTAAACACACAACAGGATGACATAGACCTGACTTGGAATTCTGATAGTGCCGCAGATGTCTTTTATTGTAATGCTGGCACTTCACGAATCGGAATAGGAACTAGTAGTCCTGAGACTCTATTGAATGTGGATAACGGCACAATACAAATAGGACTACAAGCAGATGATTTCTACACTCAACTTGGAAACAATGCTTTGATGTTCCATAGAGGTGCGGCATCTTACATTGACCAACAAACAGATGATGGTGACATACGGTTCAGAATGAATGCCGCTAATGATGACTTGATGATGTTAGATGGAAGTGCGATGAGGGTCGGAATAGGCACTACTGCACCGGAGGCTAAATTGGAGATAGAGCAAACTGATGGAGCAGTTCACGGTTTGAAAGTGTATAGGAATGATTCAAGCACATCTACTCCATTGGTCTATATGCACGATGACAGTCAATATGTAGATAATCCTACTCTTCATGTAAAGAACGATAGAACAGACCAATATCAATTTGCGGCTGTTTTTGAAGGAAATGTTGGTATAAACAATACTGCTCCTGAAATAGCATTTGAAGTGCAAGGTGCGGGTGCAATAACTAGAACTGAGATAGTTGCTATATCTAGCAACACGAATCTATCAGGTGTCACTCATGCAGGTAGGTTATTACATTGCACTTCTGCTTGCACACTAAGCCTTCAAGCAACACCAACCGCAGGTGAGCAACAAATTATCTACAACGATTCAACAGGAACAATTACTATTTCTGCTAATGGTAGCGATACGATAAATGGCAGTACGAATGATATCACAATTACCAGCCGATACAAGGCAGTTACGGTCATTGCTATTAGCGCATCTGCTTGGTTGGCAATAGGTGCTTGAGTATGGTTCTACCTATTGTATTAGGAACAATAGCACAAGGTGATGCTGATGGTTCTGATACACCTGTTGTCGTTACTGGTGGAACGAAGATGTATCTTATGGATGCACTAGGTGATGATAATGTCTATGAATATACTTTATCAACTGCATGGGATTTGTCAACTGCATCTTATACTGCGGTATATGAGAATACAGATGCAGATACAGGTGACGGATTACCAAGAGAATTCGCTATTACACACGATGGTCTTCATGGTTACATTGTAGGTAATAGCCAAGACCATATTGATAGATTCACTTTAGGAACTGCTTGGGACATTACAACATTAAATCATCAAGAAGACTTAGATATTAGCGGAAAGGAGTTTCATCCTTATGGTTTAGAAATCAAAGGAGATGGAACTAGTGTTTATGTCATAGGATATAGTAGTGATAAGATACATCAATGGAATATGTCTACTGCCAATGACCTATCTACTGCCAGTTATCATGGTTATCTTTCAACTAGTTCCCAAAGTAATGCGGCGGGTGGGTTAGGTTTCAGCAAAAACGGAACTAAGGTGTATGTGGCTGACCAACTAGGAGATGATATTCATGAATATACACTTAGCACCGCTTGGGATATTACTACAGGAAGTCACATTAACACATTAGATGTGAGTGCTAAAGAAGCAACCGTTAATGGTTGTGCAATAAGTAGCACCGGAGTAGAACTATACATCTTCGGTAGCACTTCTGATTCAGTTCATCAATATACCCTTTCAACTGCTTATGATATTTCAACTGCTTCTTTCACCCATACGCTTGATGTGTCAGGCAAATCTACTTTCGGACAGAGCGTTTGTTTCAACATGGAAGATGTTTAGAATAAATCGTAGTTCCACCAACGGAACTTAGTCAATTTAATTTTTTTGAGTGGTAAGTTTTTTTCCATATAATCTCTCACAAGTGGCACAATAAGTGAATGATTTCCTAGTCATTCTACGCCTACACCTAGCGCATTTGTATTCTTCACCGAGTAATCTCAAAATGAAACCCCATTGTAAATACATTTTCTAAATATCGCTTTTACCCCACCTTAAAGAGAATGCCTTTTCGCAGAACGCATGGCAAGGATATCGAGTCGTCCTAACCACAGAATTGTACCCATACCAAGCACCATTAGGTAGGGAACATAGAAATCGAATGGGATAGTAATTGATAGATTTTCAATTGATGCAATTGCGAAATACATGTCTATCACCAATTCACTCACCTTCATTCATTGAATTGACTTAACCATCTCCATTCTTGGAGAATTAAATATATGAAAAGACTACCTAGTGCGGTTAAACTAGACATGACAATAATAAGACCCATCATGCACCTAGTTCGTTGTTTCTAACAATTTGACAACAGAAGCGAATTTTCTGTGTTGAATGTAATTTCCAAAAGTGGTCTTCTTCCACCTTGAACCTCTGCTCTATGTATTCACAAAGTTCCTTCCTACTCATGGTTTCAAAGTCACCATCTATTTCTAATCCGAGAACTGGCCCTGTTTCATGTATGAGTTTTCTATCTAACCAAACATAGGTATTGCCCATGAAAGATAGAAGTTTCTTAATTACCCATTGTCTCACGATACATCTCTCCTTGGTTGTAAAATATGCTGAAATCTATTCTTGTGGTGTAAATCATTTGACCTGTGCCACCCAGTATTCCCAGTCCCAATCAGGATGTTTCTTCATCATCGAATCAATATGCCTATCTTTCTCATTAGCCACTCCGTCTTCCTCCCGACATCCATTGGTGTAGAATCTACACCATCTAGTATTTCTACATTAGGAAAGTTTGCGCAAAGAAAACCAAGAAATTTAATTCGGAAATCTATGGAATTAAATTCTAGGGTCAAAATATTGTTTATGATTTTTATTTTTGATTTGACACTATAAATACCCTCAGATTTTCGTTCTTTTTATTAACATTTATTTCTGAAGTGGGAGTTTAATCGCATATGCTAAATCTGCATACTCAAATTTTGCGAAATTTTTTTGAAGACCATAGGCGAAGTTTCCAAAAGTAGGTTGTTTCCGAACTTTTCACGCACTACTTTTTTCGTTTTCTTTGCCTATGGCCTTCTATGTCCACAGTCCCTTACATTTTCTACATTGCCAAATCTTGATTTTTTCTGAACTGCCAATATAGTGTCCACTAATCCTCAATGCAATAGTGTCTGTTCCGCAGAACTTACACCTTTCGCGTAGGGTCATACGGAGTCCTCGCGTTTTCTTCATCAATCAGTCGTTCCATATACTCATCTATTCCTGACTCGCTATATTTGGAACCACCAAATGCGGCGAAGAATAGAAGGGACATTCCGATGACAAAGATGCACCACGCGATTATCTCCCATGTGGACAAAGCCATTACCAATTCACCTCCAAATCTTTCTCGATACCTTCCTCTATTGAGAACCCCTTCACTAGGTTGTTCTCTTGACCATACTTCCAAAGGTCGTAAACTAGTTCACAATCTTTCAGACAGTATTCTGCTACTTCGGCATAACCGCCAGCCTTCCAAACTACAGGTGCATCAGCACTATCCATCAGTTTGTCTGCACCTAGCGTATGCTGAACAAGATTAGAGAGTGAATACCTTTCACCGTGAGCCTTGTTCAAGGCGAAACTAGTATCTATGTATGCTTTCTTATCGAAGTATTCCTTGATACAATAGATGTCCATTGCATCTTTGAGAACTCGTAGGTCGAACCCTGCAATATTGTGACCTAACAACTTACCACCTTTCTGAAGATGGTCATCTAGGTCAAACTTCAATTGTGACAATGGCTTTACTTGGACGTTGCTTTTCTTCAAGTCGTCTACAGATTTGTCAATGTATATGTTTCCTACATCCCCATCCCAAGTGCATACTGTAGACACTCTGAACATGTGGGTATTATCCCAACCTCCAATTTCATGAGAGAAATTTTTGGTTTCAATATCTAACGCTAGAACACTCATGCCTATTCCTCGTCTGACCACAGTTTAGCAATCTTAGACTTCTCGGAACTTGCAGGGTCGGGAGCATTCACAAAACTCTTCTTGACAAACCACTTCACTATCTTGGATGTCCCATTATTACCTACAACAATGGTTGAACATACGAGCCACCCATTGGCTCCTTCGTTATTCAGAGCCTCGGTAATCACCTTTGGCCCCGATGTTTCATCAAAAATCATGTATTTGTATTCATACGTTTCATTATAGTTCATTTCTTACCCTCCTTCATAAATTCCGGTTTTAGTTTGAGATAGTAACTAACATTTACCTTCTGTTCCAAGAACATATCTTTTACATCAGGGAAATAGCGATACACAGTTTGTTCGCTTTTCTTAGTTATTCCTTCAACCTCCTTCAATAGCCTTGTTTTGTGAACAAATCCTTTATCGTTAGCAAGTCCCTTCTTTATTGCTGAGTGATACCCCTTAATGAAAACTTCTGCGTAAGTTTTGTTCTTGATTTCACTCCTTGTCTCCTTTAGGGACTGGTCTAACCACACTACAAGAGACTTATAGCATTGTCGAACTAGGTTTGAGGCTTGTCTGATGTGCTTTTCTGTCACTACATACCTCATTTCCTTCTTCCTCATTGTTGCTGATTCAACAACGCATGACAAAACTGCAAGTCTTACCATAGTTACTTGCATTCTAGTGATGAAGTTGTTCGCTATAGCCATAATTGCAGGTCTAGTACGGTGAACATAGTGCTGAAACTTCCAAGTTTCGTTGTAAAGAGCATCATTGAATCCCTTTCCAAACTTAACAGTTTCATAAGCATCTCCACCTACTTCGTCAAACCTTTTCTTTAACTGAGAGTATATCTTGATGATTTCGTTGCCAAACTGCACAACGGGAAGTTCACTATTACTCCTAGTTCCAAATTCATATGCTAACTGACTTCGCATCTCATTCTGCTCATCAATTGGAACCTTTCTAATGAACATCAAACACCTTTGGAAGATACCCGTATCAGCAATCATCTTTGGCAGTTGATTAGGAATGTAGGACATGCCTATCATTCCTCTCCTGCATCGACATTCCAATACTCCACCTTCTCGCAATTGTTTCGTAATGACCCAATTGTGTCCATGTAGTGAGTTCATCATAGTATTCAGATACAATATTACGTTCTTATTGTGTTGTGTAGGTTTGAAGACACCCGAATTCTCAAACTCATCATAGAGTAACAATCCGCTTCCTTCTAAACCACCGGGGATAACTTCAGGCACACGCATTGTTCTTGTGCCACCATCATCATCCTCAACAACCTCATCAACCATGTTTACTGAACCAATCAATGCCGCATCTGTTACTTCCTTAACATCGAACACATCAAAGTTAGTTCCGAACTTTTCATTCAGTTCTCTATATACATAGTTAGTAACTGGAATGTAAAAGTTCATCATTTCTGATTTACCCGTTCCAGAAGTTTGTAGCCATACAATATGTGGCCGAGTGTCTTCACTTCTTCTTCCGCTTGGTATCTTTACCATGTCCTTAGTGAGACTTCCTATTATCCCATAGTAAATGAGAGCCGCAGGGACTTCATTATTCTTAGAGACTTCAGATGCACTTGCAACACAATCTTCCACCGCTTTAGGCAAAACACTAGTTCTCCTTGGTTTTAGTTCCCCTCCACCTAGAGACTCGTAGTATAGCCTATCTTCTTCGTCAATTATTCCTATTTCCATATCTTCATTTTCTTCCATTATATCACCATCTTTTCTTCAGCATTCAAGGTCTGATGAATCCTTGTTGCCAGTACGATTCCAAAACCATCTAAGGTTGCTATCTCTTTTGGTTTGGTTTCTCCTAACTCCATTATGGAGCCGTATCTATCAATTAGGGCTTTAGCCTTTTTATGACTAACTCCCTTGATTGTAGATAGCACATCAATTCTCAAATCTTCTGTGCTTATCTTCTTCTTTCTAATCATGCTAGGACTGTAGACCGCCCTATCATGTGGTTGCATCTTGCACATCAAACATATACGTTCAGCCGCTTGTTTCGCGTCTTTACACTCTATCAATGTGCAATCTAAATCTAACAATATTCTACCAATTGATGCTAGATATTTTCTTTTCATTGCAGTTCGCATGTTTCTCAATTTCCAATTGGGGTCTTTTACATACGATACAAACTCCTTGTATCCTTGATTGAAAGACCCATGCAAAACAATGTAGTTATTCGGGTATGCTCTATCCATGTTGTCCAATTGATTCCACAATCTTTTATTGTGAATAGACTGCATAAAATCAAAGGATGATTTGGCTTCTATACAAATGTCTCCAAATACATAGTCACCAATTTCTAACCATTTCTTCTCAGTTAGAATACTCATTTCCTTGGCTAGGTCAGTAACCTCAGTAGTCAATTCTGAATTTTCTCTACTATCAATTACTATCTTCGCCATCATCATACCTCCAACATTTACCCGGACATCCTACCTCTTGCATCAGAGTATGACACCCTGCCGCATGATATCCTTTGCGAACCATGCCTGTTACATATTTCTTAGTAACCCCCGGATTCCAATCTAACCAAACATCCTCATGTTCAGCAATAGTTTCTAGTTCATCCATAATCATCTCAATGATTCTATCTTGTTGCTCATAAGGAACTGACCTTTCTCCCGATGCTAGGATGTCTCTATACCACATTACTAAATGAACTCTAGCAGAATGGCTTGGGTTCTGAACCATAATTGCATTGTGCAAACAAGGAACTATCGGTAGTCTACCAATTGGTTCGGGTACTTCAATCTCTACTTCTGCCATCTTTAGTGGAACTACATCCGGCCATTGAATCAGACTTTCACCTGTTACAGGGTCAAATGCTCTTGGTTTCTTAGCCAACTCAAGAATATCTTCTATTGGTAGAAACCACTCAGATTCCCGAAGTGGAATACAATATCTCTCACAAGACATGTTGAGAGTATTTGGTATCCTACGAAGTCTAGTAGTTTGGACTCCACTACTATCAAGTGTAGGATGACCTTCTGCTAATGCGTAGAAATACTGTTGTATCTTTCTAATATTCTCCGCACCCGTCATTGATTCCCCGTAAGCAATAATGTGAAAGCCCTTACCGGAGAAATATGTTCGTTGCATTATACCATCTTTCTTTAGGGTATTAGCAATCTTTGCGAAATCCACCTGCGCTTTCTCTAGGGGTTCACCATGAGCATCAAAATCCAAGAAGATTCTATCAAGAATCACAGATGAATCTATCTTGGTATTCTCATTAACTACTGCAAAATCATAGATGGTAGAATAGCAATTCATGAATCCATTATGGGATGTTATGAATTCATTGAATTCTTCTCTATTCATTACTATCTTTCTTGCTGGTTGTCTTGCCCTTCTTAGGTGACTTCCTGCCCACACTTCCCTCGGAAACTTCATTGGTATCTACCTCCTTTTGGTAATTAAAATTCACATTCGCATTCATCAGTTCTATTTTCACTATGGCGATTACATTAGTAGTTAGTTCTTGTTCGACCAAACCTTGGAACAATGCTGAAAATGGCATTGGTATTGGCTCGTTATCTAACGTATTGTAGGACATTGCATGATTTGTTTCACTATCCCAAACCAACTCCAATTTATCTTTAGCAGATAATTCATCATTAAGAACTCCTACCATACTTTGCACTACTAGATTTATGTTTTGCAAATCTGCAAACGTCCAATCTTTTTCACTTAACATTTCTTTTACTTTTTTCGCTATCATTATTCTTCCTCTTTTATTTGTTTTTCAATGCATTCTTGGCAATATCTCTGTCCCGGCGGAACGAAGATTTGCTTACAATCTTCACACCTAACGGAGACTATGCCATTCATATGTCAAACCACCCTGCATTATCTGCGGCATCACATATGGAGTAATAACTACAATACGCTGGACAAGTCCTTTCGTTATACTCCGGTTCCCATGTTTCCTCTTCATATGCTTTCAATAACTCTACTACATTTTTTAGCATACCAGTCATTGAAACCTTCTTTACTTTCTCATAAACGAACACATCATTCTTCGGGAAATACCATGCCCAATGGGTAATTTCTTTATCAGGGTCCAACCCTAGTTTTACCTTATCTTCCCTTGATGTGTTATCAAACAACCATTTGTAGAAAGCCATTTCCTTTCTCATACTAGTTGCTTTGTGTTTTCCCCACTTTCCTGTTTTGAATTCGACAGGAACATATCCTTGCTCCTCCTCAAACATCCTATCAATGATTCCTTGCAAATGAATTGTATGGTCATAACGAAGAGGCAGGTGAGACTCATCTCTCCTGATGACAACTTCGGCATCCAATGTCGCTTCATTTATTACAGGTAAAAATGAATCTAGAGTTCCTTCACTTCTAGAATCAATAAAACGGTTGGTTTCCCAAGCCGCCATAGTGTGATAGAAATCAGTATAATCATCAATTGGGAATAGGCTCAAGGCATAGTCTTGTATTTCCAAGGGAGACATAGTTTCTGCTTTCTTAACATCAAAGTCATTATACCAATCCTCATATGCATTGTGCATGATACTACCTGCCATCATTGCTTCAGAAGTATCTTGAGGCAATTTCTGTAGATAGTTAAAATCATATTGTTTTGGACACCACTTGAAAGAACCAATCAAAGATGATTTGGTTATTTTCAATATAGGTAAATCCTCATTGGCAGTTGCTTGTTTTGCGTCATAATTGTATGTGTATTCTCTCATTTTCTATCTCTCCTATTTTCTTCCATATTCCTGTGATATCTTTCCCATGTCATTCCTTCATCAAATGTTACCCATGCCCATAATTTCTTCAGGAACTTTAGAACCATTCTGTCAATTCCCCCTGTCTTCTATCCTTGGATACTTGTTTCATGTCCCATCCCATTGCAGTAAATATTGGTTCTGCTTTGTTAAGAACTGATAAGGCATAATGTAGATAGTCGGGATTAAACCCATCTATCTCTTCTAACTTCCTAAATGAAATATAATTAGGAACAGTTGCTACTTGATTTATTGGATGATGGTATGTGCAATTACATCTAATTATCTTCAAAAACATATAGGAATCATCAATTGGGTTATGAGGATTTAATGAATTATAGAATAACACTCCCTCTATCCCCGCACCTACTGAAGGTCTTTTATTTGCACTAGTCCAAAAAGACGGTGAGTTACAACAAGTATTGGCGGCCATAGTGAGATTGTGCAGGGATTTCTTATGTTGCCAACCGTTCTTTTTGCAATTGGAACAATACACCGTAAATCTCTCTTCACGATATCTAGTCCTCTTAGTTAAATCTCCAAGAGGAATCTCACCCGATAAGACTTCATTGTATTTCTCCCTAAGATAGTCTGCTATGTCACTTTCACTTTGCTCGTTAACCCACATTTTCAATACCGTGAGTTGAACATCCTTAGCCAACTTAGTTTCTGATATCCTCTTGGCGGTAAATCCGGTCATTACGAACTTTTCTTCGTCAAGGTATTCTCCATCTATCCAAGATATCATACCAGCATTTCTATTCTTAACAGACCCAACACCTAGAGTCCGGTAAAACTTCTCAAACTCCAAAGTCACCGGATGGTTTTTCAGATTGAAAACATTAGGAAAATGTTCTCTCACTTTATCGTTCAAGGTGTCTACTATCTTCATAGCATGTTCGGGAGAATCAACCCCAACATACAAGGAATCTGTATGTCCATATTTTATATCAGTCACTCCTCTTCCTCCAATCTTCTTGCTCTTAGTTCAGCCTCTACTATCATATCCAATCTATATTCTGCATCTAATTCTTCATCTCTAAAACTCTTAGTCATTCTTCTCTCTCCTTGTAATGGTCATGTTCTTTGGGCAATTTATGTTGCCTTCTGTTCATCATGTTCTGAAGATACTGGCAGATGTTTTCTGCTCCCTTCTTGAATCGCTTCTCAGCAACCTTGTCTCCTTCCGGTATCATCTCAACCATTAGGCCATCTAACCATGCCTTTCTTCCTATCCAATCTAATATTTCATATTCTACATGTGTCACGCTTCTTGCTCTTCTCATTCTTCATCATCTCCATACAATGCCCAATCTCTTCTAATTCCCCACTTCTTCAAGTCCGCTCTAGTCCAAGGTCTTCTCATCTTGATTACATCATCAACCAATTGATAGATACAAGTTGGACATACTGGACCGGACGGTGTGCTTTGTAGGGTTATTACTCCCTTTCTATCATTACCACCTACTCTATTGCAGACTACACACTTCATAATTTTCTCACCTCTCTTGCGGCTATTCTAATTGCCTCTCTAGCACTAGCCGTAATACTTGCGGCAATATCTAAGTCAGACCAAGAAAAGCCTTGATATGCGGTGATGCCATAAAAGGATGCCATCAATCGCTTAACTGCTAATTGGTTGTTATTCCAAATAACATAATTATCCGGGTCACTTCGCATTCGTGATTTATACTCTTCACGAAGTTCTTGAAGTTCTAATACTGACTTAGGCAATAAGCCTAATTTATCAGTTCGATAATATCTCATATCTTTTTCATCAGACTCAGAAAAGTCCTTGGGTTCCAGAAGATTACACCCAAGTTCAGTTGGGGTATCTGATTTTGTTTCCCAAGATATGTTTCTTGAGATTATCATAGATGGGTATAGCGATTTGAAATCCAATGCCGCTACGTTCCTATGTAGGCCATTAGTCGATTCGCTAAGAGGGTCATAGACCATTGCCCCATCATACCGTCCCTTCTCCTTCTTGACAGTCGTTGGAGCCTTCCAAGGGGCATTTCTCATGAAGTATATTCCTCCCATGTTACTAGCGTAGTAGCAAGCATCATGTGGTGCAACAAGCAAACGTTGCAATGCTAAGATAGCCTCCGTTAGATGGTTCTTCTCATCTATCCTAACGAGAAGTTCTACGTCAATCCTAGCGTACTCTAGATATGTAGCAGAATCCTCTAACCAAGCCCTAGCAAAGAACTCATTCTTATCGGGGAACTTCTCACTAACTAGTTTCTTCTCTCCCAATACAGACTCAGCAACATAGTCTAATGCCAATGAAGGCAAAGTCCCTTGTTGTGAATCATTCCATTGTCTCTCAAAAGCCAACTCCAAAGGAACGGTAATCATTCCCTTAACTGGTTGATAAGTAGGTGACCAATTATCCACTTGCTTGTTGTAGACCTTGACCTTCTCCTTATGCCATGATACCCCCGACACCTCATCGAAAGGAGAAATCAGTCTAGGGTCTAGATTATACTTAGCCATACGATGAATTAACTTAGGTAGGTCGAACTTCCAACCGAACCAAGAGATAAGCATGTCGGGTTCCTTATTCATCAGATACGATAGGAATCCAGCAAGCATAGTTTTCTCACTTGAATAGACATTAATATCGTAATCACACAAAGAAGGTTTTACAATTTCATCATACTTATCTTTTGGATACCAAGCAAACATCTTGTAGGTCTTATCGAATGAATCGTATGCTACTATTGTAGTTATCATCTCCTTGAAACTACCTGTTGTCATCCACTCCATATCCCAATAGCATTTCCTCATTTCATATATTGGCAATTGATTAAGACAATCTACTGCATATCTATGATGGTGTGGAACTCTACCTTCATAACTTTCAATGTTCAATAACTCCAAGTATTGTTTAATGTCCATAGAATACCTTGGATGATTAGGTGTCCATATTAACTTGGACAAATCTTCTCCTTCCAGATTCTTGAAGTCACCTGTCTCAAACTTCATCTCAATCTTGAATGAACCACCTTTATCCCTACTTGTGATAGTAGTTTTATTGGTGCTTTCTAATGCAAGTTTATCTTTGGTTCTGATAAACATGTATGGTCTAAACTCACGATAACCTATGATTTGAGAAATAGACTTACCATCATCATCTCTATACCTCAATCCTACTCCATCTTTCACTTTACTAATTATCATTATATCACCTATTCAAGTACGGGGCTTTCAACAGTAGTCTAGTCGGAGTCTTCCAAAACAATGGGAAGTCATCTCTAAGGTAGAGTTCTACAGGCCCATTAAGAAACTGAGCAAACTGTCCGGTAAACTCTACCGTACTAGACTCACCCTCTATAGCAATAGTTTCGATATCAGTATGATACTTGTCTGCTATACCCCTATCACTACTCATAGCAAATACCTGTTCATTCACATCGAACTTGTATCTTGCTAAGTTCAATGCATCACAACCCTTAGTAGCCTTTAGCAAATCGTCAGCCAAAGCAATTACCTTAGTCTCAAACGCAGTCTTATTGAATACTGGTAGTTCTTCGTTCGCAAACCTATCTGCATTATCAGATAGGAAATTCCTAAAATGGTCAATCATTGCCATACCGGGATGATTCAACACCTTTGGAAGATTGGCCTTTGTATTGCCATCTTCTTCAGATATAGCAATGTAGTCACCTACGTTTATGGTAACTTCACCGCTAAATCCCTGTAGGTATTTTACTGTTCTATCTATCTCCAATACCACATGACCATCAAACACTTCTTCGACTCTATGCTTGATGGCACATACAGTCACTTGGTCTGCATTGAATACTAGCAGGTTATCTCCATTGAATGTAACATATGCATAATTCGATAGCATACCATTCTTCGCAGAATCACCATTGTAGTATTTACCCTTCAGGGCAACTGCTTCCAACATTTCACTAAACTTTTTCTTCTCTATTTTTATTTCCATTTCTTTCACCTATTTTGATAAATCCGTAATAGCCTTCCGGCTTTACGGGTAGCCCCATATACAGGGCATAATGTTCTTCCGAACAAAAACTCCGTGGCCCTACGGCCAAATCCTCTACTACGAAGACGGAAGGTTTGTCATCACAAGCCGCACATATTTCATGTGCAAACTCATTATGCTCTTTTACTTCCTTCCGTCTTCGCTTTATGTAATCCTTAAACTGCTCATCAGTTGATATCGTTCCGTCCTCAATTCCTTGTTCAAACTCAGCAATGAAATCAGGTTCTTCAAACTCCCCCTTCTTTCCTTTCTTTGCTTGTTCTTGTAACCACATCTTCTTAGCATATCTTCTGTCTTGTGGATTGGTATATTGACTAAGATACCTTTCCATCTCCTCGCTCATAACCAGCCCTTTCCATCCACTATTATCTCTGCACCTTGATTGTCACTCCACTTCTTTATCTTCCAAAAGCCTGTGAGGTTATTCAAAAGGTGGTGAGAGGATGACAACACCAATCTGTCTTCTTCACAAATCCATGTTGCCAAACTCCCTCCGTCCCTAACAAAGGACATTCTCTCCCCACACCTTGGACACTTTGGTGTAGAGTTAGTTCCCTTGAAGGGTCTTTTGATGTAGGGAATTGAGAGGTTACTATTTGGCCCCTCAGATACCACTACTCAAACACCCCCGCCTTAAAATCGGGGATGCCTTTCCATTCATTGGGCGCGTCTTTGTTATCAAAGAACACATCCCAAGTCTTGCCTACTGATGAAGGATTAGTCTTACAGGCATCTAGTGTAGCCACATAGACAGTATCCTTACCACGCCTAGTCTTGGCTAGACGAACCATTTGCAACATCTTGTGCGGGGTCGTCTTATACCAATCGGGTACAGTCCCAACAGGAACAGGAACACCTACTCCGTCATAGACTGCTTTTTCGTGAGTGATAATATATCTATCACAATCCATCAGTAGTATTGGGTTCAGAACCATATCGTAGATATCATTTCGTATCTTCCAATCTAGAGCCTTAACCTTTAGTTTGGAAGTATCTTGTGATATCTTCACTAGGTCTTGGTTCATGTTTACAAGAGACTCTCGCAAAACGGTACTAGACCCTTCCAGCAGTTTATCTACACCATCTAATGCTACGGCTTTTACATTCCCCGTAGCAACGGCATCCGACATAATACTGATAGCGGCTAGACAATTCTCAAATGTCTCTTCCCAATCTTGGGTTCCATTTTCCTTCATTACGTTAGGAACGTGGATATGGACATTCTCATCGTTTGCCCAATTTGCTTTCACAGTAGGAGAGCAACCATCATCTAAATCGAGTATGTGGACTTCCATCCCCTTCTCAATCTCTTCTTCGGTTCTGCAATCTATGACACTACCTGATTTAGTCGTCTTAGGTTCACCATAGATTCCGACAAGAAGATATGACCTATCCCTTTCTCTTCGTTCCTTTCCTTTAGAGAGCATTAGTTTCTTCCGCTCTTCAAAGGACATCCTTTCTTTCTTTTCCTTATTCGTATTCCAACTCATCTTTTTCACTTCCATTTTCATAATATTTTACTTCGGAGTTTCCCCATGTTGTCAAGATGTCATTCAAACCTTCGTGATTAACCTTGAGTCTAATTTCCTTACCGGACATGGTATGGAGTTTGACCCAATATTCACCAGTCTCAAAGTTCTTTTTCCATGTAACAAAATCCACATTGGAAAAAGCGATAGCATAACTGCCACCGTGAATGACACCCCGACTTACCCTAAAGGAATTATAATATCCTTTAGACACTTAAATCACCTTCAATCGAAGAACCACTCAGATTCTTCATCGGTCTGTTCAATATCGTCAGGTGAACCGCCTCTTGCCTTTTGGACAAGAAGACCACTTACGTTAATTGTCACAGGTCGTAGGTTACCATCGTCATCTGTTCCTTGTGACGTTCTTCCAACTACTACAACACTAGAGCCAATACCAAACTCGATGTTAACTCTCTCAGGTATCCAACAAGCAACACCAGTCCAGTCACTTCCACCATCATAGGAGAAGTCTGTCTCTAGGTCATCTAATACTAGAATCCTGTTTCCGTTCTTTGTCTTGGTCATGTTTAGCGTAGTGACAACACCATCGGTGAACACGAACTTGTCGTTATATCCTCGTCCCTCGACTTCGGTGTGGTATCTATCCAACTCAATTAGTGGACACATGTTGGCTTCTGAATACTCAGCCAATGCATCTAGCATGTTGATGTCAGATGTGTCTGTCTTTAGCACATGGTCATCATCTAGGTCAGCATTAAGTGCCAAGGACTCAACAGTTCGCATCTTTGCACCGTGTATCCTTGACCCATCATTACTATTCAGAATACAAGTAAAGTGCAAGAACTCAAAGGTATTCGGTTCAAACGCCTTTGCACCTAGTCCCTTGTAGTCAAAGAAGTATTTGCCCATGCTTCCATCTACGGAACCAATAAACACTCCACTCCTTCTCCACTCAGATTTAGGTAGAGGCTTACCATACCGAGCCTTGTTCCAGTCAGCATCATTAGTGTCTATTGGCACTAGATACTGTCCGTCATCTAACTCAACGTGGTTCTCAGGTATCTTATCAAATACCTTGAGGACTTCCTCTCCGTCCTTCATCATCCTTGCTTCATACTTGTCATCTTCTATTGAAGAGAACAGGGCTACCTTACCATAGGAGAAGGTGGTATCGCTATCACGCTGATACTCCGCTACTATCCTATCACGTTGTAGGGCCATCATGTCTCTTGCCTCTTCTAGAGAGCAGAAGAATCCCGTTGCTTGTTTAAAGAACGAGCCTCCACCGCCACCAGTATCCCCACTTTCCGTAGTGGGGTTGTTTCTCTTCCTGACGTTCATACTGTTGGAGAAGTAAGTTCTCCACAGTCCTCTTGCCAATAAGAAATCGTCATCACTAGATGGGTCTAGCCCATTCTTCTGACATATTTCTTCGTACTTGGCAAGAGCGTCTTCTTCAGACATTCCAAGTTTTTCTGCCGCTTTCGCAATCTCATCATTCATTTCTTTCTTCATTTTCATTCCTTCCTTTTTTCTTTGTTTGTAAGATTTCCAATATGGCTTCAGCACTTATGACCACTCCGGCCAATATCCAAAACCAATCGGAATCTAATGTCAATACCCCTGCTAACTTGAGCAAGGGAAGTATAGTTAGGAGCAACCCCCCAACTAAAATTATTTCATATCTAAGCAATAGATGCTTGATATCTTCCTTGTCTACTATTCCATCATCATTAAAATCTAATATCTTCCTTACCATTATCATCACCATTCATCAATTCCATCTCCTATTATTATCAAAAAATATTTTGTAAAGTCCTCTCATTAATACAAATGCCAAAAATACCTCTACTCCACTCATACCATTTGCCCTACCATCCAAGAAGCCAATACCTTTGGAGTCATATTATTGCTCCTCCACTCGGCTTCTCCGACAATACGAAGCAGTTTGAATTTATTGTTGCTTTCCATTTCACTTCTTAGGATAACATCATGCAAATTTCGACATACCGTCCTCATGTCTGTAGATTTGTGAATCAAATTATGAACCCCTTCTAGTGCATTAGTATGTTTATTTTCGGCAATCAATTGTAATATTTGGGTGTAAGGCTCAAGGTTGTTGTCTATCAGATTAACTAGACTTCTCCCACTAGAAACCGATGCCTGTATTTCGGTTATGCCTCTACGCAAATCACCTCGGAGGTAACTTATGAACATATCTAATTCCTCTTCGGGAACCACTCGTTGCTCATTTTCAAGGATAGTTGACAGTACCGTTTTCATAATATCATCACTAATCTTCTCAAAGAAATAGAGCGCACACCTAGATTGCAATGGAGCGATAATCTTCCATACATCATTAGCAGTAATGATGAATCTGCAATTATCTGCATATCTCTCCATGATTCTCTTGAGGGCATTCTGCGCATCTTTAGTCATGCCGTCCATCTCATCAAGAAGTATAATCTTGAAAGGAACGTTACCTATCTTGCTCGTTGAAGCAATCTCCTTGATTCGGGTTCTGACTGTCTCCAACTTCCTGTCGTCCGATGCATTGATTTCAAAGAAGTTATTCTCAACCTCATCACCAAGTATATCATTTGCAAGAGCCATAGCACTAGCAGTCTTACCTACACCTGCTACACCACCTAACATGACGTTAGGCATATTACCACTCTTTACCCATGACAAAGCATCAATGGTAAACTTCGGTTGACCAACAACATCATTGATACTCTTGGGTCTATATTTTTCTGTCCACAACATTATTCCTCATCTCCTATTACTCTTTCAATGTAAACACAAGCATCCATCAGTTCTTCCTGTAGATGTTTCATCCATTGAATAAAGGACAAATCCTTTCTTTCCATAGTAGTCCCATATTTGTTTAGACCTACTTGCGCTCTTTCTTGTATCTTCTCACATACCTTATCTTCTATCTTACTCATTCTTATTCCTCCTCATCCTCAAAATATGACCATTCTCCTGTTCTGCCTGATGTAGGCCAGTATCTAAAATTAGGATGCATCCTAAGCAGACTGGTCAATTGAATCTGCGATACTGTTGTTTGTTTGTGTATTCTCCCATTGGTTCCGATGTAGTTATTCATATAATCTGCAAGTTGTGCTAACATGAATCTTTCACCTTCCGTTTCTTTACCGAACTTTACCATTGCTTTGTAGCGATGGTAATTCTTGTTCCTTATGCTTTTAGCCATTAGAACCACCTGCCTAGAGATGGTTGTGCCACAATGGGTGTAGTCTTCTTTCTTCTCTTCTTTTCACCTATTTGCAAGAAGCGACATTCAGCATTGTTTAGTTTCTTCTTCACATCTTCTTTGAAAGTGTCGTCCTTCAATAGGTCTTGTAAGAGATGGCAACTATCTTCCTGAAGACCTATCTTCCGACAGATTCTTTTTATCTGACTATAGTTGCCTCGTCTTGGCATTTGCATTCTATTGGCTAGTCTGCCATTATGAACATAAGCCAGTAGGTCATAGAAGTAATCACTTGACCATCTGCGCTTTACATTAGCATCAATAAACGCTAACTTGTTTGGGTGCATATTCATTACCAACCAAGAAAGTAGTTGAGTGTCCGGTGGTTTGTTCATTCTCAACATTAGTCTAACGTCATCTCTTTTTGTGTTCTTGAGATATTGTCGAACCAACGAGAACGTATCCTGTTCATATTGAACTGGTTCATCCGCGTTAGGACTTGCTACCTCTACTCTCAACGGGGTTGTTGCTCTCTTCAAATCGCACAGATTGAATATTGCCTTTGGCACATCCTTCTGATTATCTGATGTAATCACAACTTGACCTCGATACTCAAGTAAGGTTCTCTTGATAGCATCCGTCTTAGGTTTGTAGTGACCTTCTAAAATCACAATTCCCCTTTCTTGTGGGATGCTATAGTTATCCTCAATGTCATACTCATTAGCGTACATCATTATCGGGTCTGCCGATACAAATGACAACGCTCTAGTCGTCTTATCCATGTGTGGTTTTCCCACTACTACTATTCCTCTATTCTTCTTCATTGCCTTTGAAAGACTCATCTATTTTCACTTCCAATATTTCTTCATATTTATCATCACAAGCCCCACATTGGACTCGCAACACGAACCACTTCAGTCCGTTTTCCTCTACTACCCCGGCCTCATAACCGAAGTTCTTATCCCCACATTCTTTACATCCATCCACTAATACTCTAGTGATATGGAATTCCATTATTTCCTCATCTGTCAAAACCTGCTCTTTACTTTTCTTCAATATGCTAACTTCGACATTACACACTTGACACAGAGAAGCACCTTGTAGGGTTACAGGTACATCCCGTCTATTACATCTCGGACATAACATTACAACATCCCCTTCTCTCTTAGAATTTCATCTAATCCTGATTGGGTCAAATGTTCACCGGACTTTACTACTTCAAGACAATACCCAAAGGAATAACCCCAAGGGAATGTATTGAATGCAAGTAACTTGTCAAGGTTCTCGACTCCTCTAATTATAAGAATAGGATATGGTCTAAATCCACTCTCCTCTTCTCTAACCGTTGATTCAATTCCATCCTGTTGCAATAGTATTCTCTGTATTGCATGTAAGATGTCAATGAATTTGTGTCTTAGTTTGACCTCAAGCCTAACCCTATAACCAACATTCAGACTACTATCCTTTGTCACGCTAACTGTTGGTTTAGCCCCACAATCTAATGCTCCTCTGACGTATGAAGAATTCACATTCTTACTCGCCCATACCTCAACATCAGACATAGGTGGCCCTCCTGTTTACAGTCAATAAATATTATGACAGTCGCATTAGGTCGTCCATCGTATTGATGTCAGCAGGGAATTTGTCATCCCTTATCCTATGCACTCTTGGAAACCTAAGACTATAGTTTCCATCTTTATCCTGACTAACTAAATCGGCCCTTAACTCCAATACAACTCTAGGTAAAAAGAACCACTCATCAGATTCATATTCTTCTACTATTGTCTTCAGTTGATTGGTTAGCCTACGAAGTTCTTCATCTGTCAATCCAGTTCCCACATATCCAATATGGGTGTAGGCATCTCCTTCCTTAACTGATATACCATATGTCCCAAACACCATGCTTCTCTTACCTTCGCCATATTTGGCAGAAGAGATAACCACATCTAATTCAACTAGTGGTGGCTTATGCTTCAACAGTTTGGCACTTCTTTTACCAGCCTCATATTTTGCATGTAAATCCTTAATCATAACACCTTCAAAGCCACGATTGATTGCAATGTTGTAGGCGGCTTCTATTCCGAAGTTCTTGTCCCACTCAAATCCTTCCCACTCTTTGTCTTCTTTCTTTGGTCGATACTTACTAGCAACATACAAAAGAGGGGCTTCTAATTTATCGAACCAAAGCCAAGTATCCATCTGTCTCAGTCGGAAATAATATGGGTCACTCATAATATCCATCCCATTGTGAAATAACATATCAAAGACTACACATGCTACAGGACACTCTTGAACTGCCTTCTGCTTGTCCTTTGAATGAACTCTAGTTGCCATTCTCTTATGCTCTCTTGGTTCCCAATAGATGTGTTCCGCATCGAAGTATTCGACAGGGAGAATCTCACAATCTAAGATGATATCATACTTGATGACTTCTTTAATCTGTGCCGCAACATCGGGGAATTGGTCAGTAACTAGTTTACCACTCCTTGAGAAGATAAGAACTTCATCTCCAACCTTATGAATTTGATATCTGTTACCATCATACTTGATATCTATTACATAATCAACTGGCAATTTATTATTACCGCCATATGACTTCGCAAGCATTGGTTTAATGAAATGACCAAGCATTCTACTGCTATCTATCTCAACATCATGTTCTCCCCAATTCCATAGAGCATCAATACTAGTGTTATACTCTAGAGTTCCTATATTTTTATCAGGAAACTCCTTACTTAATGCTTTAATGACAAGTGAATAAGAAACTCCATGTCTTGGCTTTCTTAACCAATAACGTATGAACCATTTAACTTCTAAGTTAGTTAATTGTGGGACAATACTACTAATTGTAGCGTAAGAATCACTATTAATAGAAGAACAATCCAAAGTAATCAAATTATAGAAAGAAAGTAACCCAATTTTCTCATTTTTCTCATTCGCGTCCAGAAATTGATGCATTCCTTCAGCAACATCTCCCCATGTATCTGCTTGAGCCTGTATTTCATCCTCAAAAACCCCAAACATCTTGGCTAACCAAGTGATTGCTCTACCTGAGCCGATGTTATTGGAGTCTAGGTCATTGGCTAGAATCTGTAGGGCCAGTTCGGGGCAGTCGAATGCCCTGATGGACTCCCTGATTATCTCTATCTTTCTTTTCTGTGTGCTTGCGTTTTCTAAAGCCTCACACATTCTCGCTAATTTCATCATTGTCATTTTCATTCACTTCCATTTTCTCTATTTTTTGTAGTGCCTTAATCAATATAGGCAACTCTTCTCTATTTATCCTCAACCCTTTCCTCGTAGGCTTTCCATCGGAATACCATCTCATATCAATAACAGGAATCTTCCAATATGTTCCTGTGTTGATTTGACATTCCAATGTTGCATTTCTTGCTATTCTTGCTATCGTTTTCCAATCTTGTTCTCCCATTATTCTTCCTCCTCTAGTTGTTTTTGTAACTGTTTCGTATTCACCTTGCTATTCAATCGGGTATGTAGCGTCCAATACAAATCTGCATTAATCATCCAATCCACCTTTGAATTGCAAGTATGCTTTCATTGATTTGAAGTAGCGTGGAGACTCAAACTTGTCAAGTCTATTTGCTATCCAAACTACGCCCCCTAAACTACTGACTCTAATAATCTCATATTGTTTACCATCTATGTCTAACATATCCACAGGGTCTACGTCCGGCACAAGACCATATCGTTTAGTTAAATCCATAGCAATGTCATTGATATTCTCAGCAACATATTGCACTATCAAGTCTCGTTGAATAGGAACCTTAGCATCTACTTCAACACTTATCTTACCTGTCATCTCACAGACATGGCACTTGTTGCCCTCACAAATAGGACAAGTAAGTGCGGCAGGTAATGGGGCCGGAAACCTAACAGTTACTACCTTCTTCATAGATTCCACAACCTATACACAATCGTACAGTTGTAGTCATAGCCTTTCATCTCCATCAAATCCAATGTGACTTCACCCATTGCAGGTGCGTGTTGTTGCATGAACAATACATCTCTTACTATGAAGTAGGGTTTCATCTCAACTGTTAGATTGACAGTTTCATTATACATAATCACACTTGCTGAGTATATCTCCACAAGAGTAGTGTTATCACCAAATGTAATTACAGGCAATGTGCTATTGTTGGTATCCTCCAATGTAAAGTTGTGATACTCCGTAGTCCAAATAGGGTCATTACCTTCAATTGGTGGGTCGGGTATTATCTCAGCACAACCTGCTAGTGCAGGACTGATTAGTAATAGAACTAGCAACATCCGCATTCTGAATCACCTTTCATCTTCTCAATCCTCTCTTGTAAGACAGACGTTTCCATACGCATAGCATATAGTTGGTCTTCTAACTTCTGCTTGTCACTACGCTTGTCAACAAATACATCGCATAGTTCTATTATCCTGTGCATTGCATCTTGCATAACCATAAACGATGGAGGAGTTGGTTGTATTGCACTACCTGCTATCTCCTTTATCTCTGCGAACTGCTCTAACTTCCGCTTCTCGCACTTCTCAAGATGTCTTATCATAGCATCTTTGTCTCCACTCATTCCTACTAAATATCTACTCATTCTTCTTCCTCCATGTTTAATCCCTGCATAATCATTTTATCATATTTTGCAAGGATTCTGTGGATGTGCGTTATTTCATTACGAATACTCTCTAGTTTCTTAACAACCTTAACCTCAAAGGCATTGTATCCCTTAGAACTAGGATGACTTCTGACACTCCAATCCATCTAAACTCCCTCCGTAGGTGGGAACATAAAGGTGAACCCATAATCCTCTAGAATAGTTTGCACTAGCCCCACCTCAACTTCTGCTCTAGTCGCTCATTAAGAACTACTTCACAACACTTAGGACACAACCATTGGTATCTATTTAGTGTCTTCAATCTCTTCCAACCTAGTTCCTTCAGTTTAGTTGTCATCTCTTGTGACTGTAGTTTAGGGTGAAAGTTTGTGATTGCTATGTTGGCCGACCTCTCGCACTTAATGCGAGCAAGTTGATTTGGTATCTTTACAGGATGACCTGCACAAACAACGCGAACAGTTGTTGCATACTGTTGCACCTTGTCTACCATATTACCAACCACCGTCAGGTTGACCACCATTTGCTACACCAAGATTGGACTGTGCTTGTATGGCCTTCGCCTCCTTAGCCAAGTCCTTCTCATGCTGACGCATCATCATCAAGTCATTTGCTCTCACCAGTTTCTTATGGGTGTAGTCGATTTGGTCACCATTACCGTAGGTGCATCTATCCAAGAGCAACCTCATATGGCAAACCAAGTCTAGCAACTCCTTGCTACTCTTCGCTTCCTGAGCAACCCACTTCGCCAATACCTTTGCCGAGTCACTTGCTTCCTTTCCATTCATTCTTCCTTCATTTTCATTCATCTTCATTTCCTCCATTTTGTTTGTAATACCCATAGAACACATGCTTGCAAAGTTCTGTCTTGCAGTCATATGTCAGGTATTGATTGTCTCCCAATACAATTGCCGATTCCATAACTGGCCTCCAAGTATTGATTGTTTTCCAGTCTGTGCCGGAGAAGAATGCTTTACCCATTGGGTGTGTATGAATCCAACACCTTACAGGTAACTTCATTCCAGTCAGTTGTCCTTCGTCATCTTGAAACGAAACAAAACTACTCGTTCCAGCACTTATGAATAACTTGTTGTTACTATCTACTACGACTTGAACTTCCCTTGGAGTTTCAAATGCCTCCATTGACATTCTCCATATCTCCGTCAAGAAATGCTCAACCGCATTATCGGGATAAAGGTAAATTAATCCCTTATCTCCTACAACGGTATGGAATGCTTCTCTTATGTGAGCCTTCCAATCAGGTTTCTTAGCACCTTCTGTTTTCTCATAAGCCTCTTCCACACGCCATTCATCATACGCATCATCTATTCTTTTCTCATCTCTTTCTGCATCTTCAATTTGTTTGTCACTCATTTTTCCCATTTTATTGTCCTCCTAATTCTGCCATTATCAAATCCTGTGAATTGACGAATTTATGATATGCTTCGTGTCCCGCAATGAAACCACCTGCATGTCTTTTAGTTCCTAAGAACTCTTCACCACAAACGGGACATGTTACTTTCACTATTTCCGCTTGCATATAATACCCATCCGTTGATATCACATTCATTACTTTCTCCAAGTCTTCCTCGGATAATCCTTCTATGTCTTCTTCTCCACTCATACGTTTATCACCATCTTATCTATAACACCATCCTTGTCATTGAACCATCGCTGAATCCATTGGGCCGCGATACCTGCAATTGCCATATGCATGGTGTTAATGTCTTTTCCTGAGCCATCCCAATCTCCACCTTGACAGGAGAAAGAACCTTCCGGTCCACTCAGAAATGTGTCCATCATCATAGGGTCAACCTTGTATGAAATAAGAGCCGCGTTTCTTCCCTGCGCTCTTAGGTCTAGCCAATGCATTTCTGCATCATCTCCAAACCCCTGCCGATACAGTAGCCTTCTTACTGCTAGATTATCTGCACAACAAATCACTAGGTCATATCCCTTTAACTGATGCTTAACTAATACAGGATAAGGTTCAGCATTACAACCGAACTTGTCAAACAAGGACATTACCTTATGCTTGCCTACTTCACCTTCCTCAAAGTTCTGATAGGATAGATTCTTGTTCTCTATCTTATCATCATCGAAGACAGTTACCTGATACAATTTACCAGTCTTAGCATGATTAATCCTAGACAGGAAATCTGCTAGGAAACTACCAATGCCTCCTGCACCGATTAACATTACTTTCCTCATTCTGTTCCCTCCCATTTATTCTCAAAGATAACCTTCTCCGCTTCTGAGAAAGACGCAGTAAAGATAGTACCGTTATCCATATGGATATCTATCACAAATCCCTGATTCGTCAGAAATTGTTTATCCATCTTGTTGATGGTATAGGCACATACCTTATCCAAATCCACCATTGTCATTCCACTTGTTGTTTTCATTTTCATTCTCTTCATTTTATTCCTCCTAATATTTCTTTTATGTCATATGCGTGACTCGCTTGGTTCAGTTCTTTCTTATTTATTCGTAACATACCACAAATCCTTGAAGCGGCTTGCCTCAATCCATAATCGGATGCTTGTGCATGTTCTCTTATGTCGCTCTGTTTGAACCCTGAATGAGTTAATTTACTCGCTACCCAAATGGTAGCAGCAATATCATTCTGCGACATTCTTTCATCTAAACTGTCTTTCATTACATCTACATGGTTTACTAATTGTAAAGCAGATGCTCTGAAATCAGAGTTTGTTCCTATTGTAATCATCTTTGATACTATAGCCTCAGCATCACTTACTGATGTGGGCTGAGAGAATACAGAAGGATTGCGATAGCGAGTTGCTATCTTCTTAGCCCATTTAGTATTGGACTTGCTATCTCCACCTGCAATCTTCTGATGAGACTTGGGCGTTAGTTTGAATCCTCTATCTTTCAAGATGTAATAGGTCAAACTAGCGGCCCTAACTTCTAGGCTTATACCAATGAAGAAATGCTCCTCTCTCAAAGTATTGTAGGTAGCAACACACTCATGAATTATGTTCTGAGCATGTTCACCTACAACGTATCTAGAAACTATCATAGCAACATCTGCTCTGAATCTACTCTTTCTCGTTCTATCTCTGTTTGCTCTTTTCTGATGCAATCTCAACGCCATCCCTTTTGATTTCCTAGCATCTCCCAAACTAATGTAGGTTCCTAATTCCCTGTGGTTATCTGCGACCACAGAATATTTCTTACCGTCAGCCTTCTGTCTGTCGGGGTTATAGATTCTTTCATAACCATGTGAAACATGGACTGCCCCACAATCAATGCAAGTTATCTCTCCTGTCTTGTCATCTTCTGTAGTTCTTAGACAACCACATAACTCACACTTCATTGGGACGCCTCCATCTTCTTCTGACGATACTTCAGGTCAGCCTTTTCAGACCACTTAATCAGTTTACCAATATTCAGACGGTGGCCCTCACCACCACTCTTTAGCATGTTCTCGATAGTGTGTCTGATGGTGTAAATCAATGGGCCAGCCATTTGGTCATTCATTAGAATCAATGCCCTAGCACTTAGTTGGTCGCCAATGCTTGAGTTGTTGTGTAGGTTATCAATACAGATTGGTCCCTGCAAACTGCAACCCTTCCATGTAGTACCATCTCCCAAAACCCTGTAGGTGTTAACATTCTGATGACCTCTCTTCATGCCACCACCTTCGTCTGCAATAACCCAATCGAACAATTTGCCCCTAACAAACAATGCTCTGTTACTTGGGTTCTTGAACTGGACGAAGTGAATGTTCTCATACTCCCTATCCAATTGGAACAGAAGCCTTGTGGCTTGGTTCTCTACCATATCATTAGTTCTGTTCTGCATTAACCAAGCAGTCGAAAGTTTCGTTTGAGCCTCAGTTGGTTCTTCACCAAATAGTCTAGACCATAGTTGACTAGGTGTAATTCTAGACCATAGTTTGGACTTACTACTCTTATGCTTGTGCGTATTGATGAATGTATTCAAATCAACAATTGAGATAGAAGCCCAAATGCCCTCGGATATCTCAAGTGCCGCTTCCTTCTCACCAATTAATCTAGTATTGATTAGGCACTCTTGCTTGTTACCCATGTGCCAAAACTCAAATGGAGTTCTGTTCTCAAGAGCATACCAAACATTTGGAGGTATCTTCAAGCATCTGTTGATGTATTCATTCATCACCTCAGCACTTCTAGTTAGAACGCTACGAAGAATAATCTTCGCCAATGTTTTCTGAGCATCTCCCTTGTTGAACTTGATGGGTTCCCAATGGTCACCACCATACAAGGCAATCTTAGAATCATTACTAGTTTTTCCATAATAGAATTCTGCCTCACCATCAGGATACTTGAAAGTAACTTGATTCAAGAATCTCTCAGTATTCCCTCTTAGGGGAAACAGGTTCTCCTTTATCGAAAGAGTCACTAGACCCAACATAGGGTCTTCCTGTCCTACTCTACTAGCAGTTCTGATGTTTGGTCTTTCTACAGAAATTTGCGTTTCACCAAAATTGTTTGTTCTGATAATCTTACCATTCTGATACAATCTAGGAAACTCGTTCTTCTTAGATACCTGTAGCAGGAAACTGGTGGAAACATTCTTTTGTGTGTCATTCGTTTGCGGTATGTAATATTTTATTTTCATGTTTATCACTTATTTTATCATTCATATTTGTATTGAAATAATATTTGTATTCCTCATTGGGGTTTTTCATATAGTATTTCTTTTTCTCTATTTCATCATAGAGTTCATCCATTGTTCTAAATGATGAATGGCCATTTAGAACTAGGAAATATATCCAACGAAACAGACGGGGATAACTGATGTCTCCCTTTTCTGCTCTTTTAAATTCATATTGAATTTCATCCCGAAAGTAATTATTTGTCGATAAGATAATTTCGTCCTTCAGGAAAAGTAAGTCCTTCAGCGATGATTCGTTGGCTTTTCTTTTCATCACTAAGCCCCCATGATTTGTTCAAAGTATCTCGCAGGTTCCACCACTACAGGCAATCTCGCCTTGTAGGTCGGTTTGGTCTGTTTCTTCCTTGACTTTGTAAAGATGAACTTTAGAGAGAACCTCTCTCATCTTCTCAAAGCGATACTTGGTTATGTCTTCAAAGACTAACTGTGGATGTGAACCACCGAAGTAGGGAATCACAGTAATGCCATTGTAGGAATCACGATTCTTCCACATCCATTCTCCTACTTCTTTCCACTCGTCATCCTTGACGCTAACTGTAGCCGAGACATTATGCATGTTGTTACCATCAATATGTCCGGGTGCTATCCAATTCCAAAAGAAGTGTTTGATTCTCTCTAACAAGTCTAACGCAGATTCATCCAATCTAGTTATTGCTCCCTTTGGTGCTTTCTGAGGAACGCATAGTAGAGATATGTTTGCTTCTGTTAGAGACTTCTCCATTAGAGTAGGGAACTTCTTCACTAAGTAATTGTGAATTGGTTCGTTCACTCCCACTTGAATGCGCCTGATGTAGTAGTCATTATGCCATGCGTGAATACCGGAAGATGTTCCTAGAACACAACTAGTAGTTCCTTCGGGTTTGATACAAGTAAGCCTAGCGGCATAGTTCATCTTTCTATCGCTCTTATCATTGATAGTATCAACAGTCTCCACATTGACATCAATGACACAGTTAGTAGCCTCTTCCAAGTCCAACTTAGCAAGAGCGTTACTACCAATGCCAGTTAGAGAAACACCGAGCAATGCATCTTTCTCACAGTTCTCTCTCCAAATCTCCCTAAGATAATGGAAGTCTGTGTATGCGGCTTGCAATGTTCCCAAGAATGAAGCGGCTGATACTCTAGCATTCAAGTCCTCTTGCGATGTAACTGTAGAAGCATTGACGGAGCAAAGATTACACATCTGAAATGGCCTAAGCGAAATTTCTGCACAAGGATTTGTTCCCCAATCTTTGTCATTAGTTAGAAAGAATCCGGGTTCTCCGGTCTTGTTCAATTCAATCCTCTTCCATACATCCATGAAGAATTCCTTCTTGAGTTTGTGACGTAGCAATACAACCGAGTTATTTGCTCTCCCTCGATAAGGGTGCTTCTCATACCAAAGACCACTCTTGGACATTAGCATCTCCTCGTCATCTGCACTAAACAGACTAATCATAGCCGCTCTTCTTATGCCACCTGCCAATACAGAATCAGCAATATGACAAAGCATATCGTGAACCTCGATAGGTTTCATCTGATGGCCATCCGGCATATTCTTCAGCATCTTATGAACCAAATCAAGACACTTATCCAAAGGGTCGGGACCGGGTGCAGTTCCACCTGTTGTCTTCAACGGAGAACCTAGTGGCCTTATCTCCGTGAAGTCAAACTTAGGTGTAGTAGTTCTAACACCTGTATAAGAATCGAATAGGACTCTAATTGCTTCTGCCCATCCCTTTATCGAATCCTCAATCAAATAGCGATAAGTCCTACTCGATGGTTGCCTTATCACAGGTAGTTGATTGACATGATGATATTGGACGGAATAACCGACACCTGTTCCACCTAGCAGTAGGAACATTGCCTCAGAAAATGCGGCAGTATTGTCAATTGGCATATATGCACAATTGTATATCCTATTGGGTGAAAGGAGGATTGGCTTCCCTGCGAATTGGAAAGACCTCATTGAAGGAACAATCAATCTTGTCCTCACGAAGTCCTTGTAAATCTTCTTTATCTTTCTAGCGAAGGTTGGGCCTACATGCTCAAACTTCTCCAAATGCATCTGCATATTCCTATCGCAGATTTCATTCCATGTCTCTCGCCTTTGCTTTTCAGCATCATATTTGGCGTATTTATTGTTCGTTATTATATCTGATAATATTTCTTGTTCTATGTCTAAACTGTTCATTTAATCATCTCCCATTTTATGTTGTTGGTGGGCTTTACACCCACTTGACATTTGACCCATGTTTGGATTCTAAGCGTGGTTTCGGCACTACTTAGAAGTTACCGCTAAAGCACTTAAGCGCACTAAAACGGCTTGCGTTTTTCTGTCAGCCAAATGGATGTTCTAACATCCACCGACTATGGCCGGAACTAGGTTCACGTTGTCCACTTCGTCCCAAGCAATGTTGCCGATGGCTTCTCTCGTTACCATTTCTCCGTCAACATATACCCAATGGGTCGGGTGGTCAGTTATCTGCTCAACCATTTGGGTCGCAGATACATCTACCAGTTCGGTGTGGCCTGTGTCATTCATTATCCTTAACTTCATTTCACATTACCTCCTATTTTCATTTTTAGTCTGATGTTATTTACCCTTGTTGTCTCAGCATTTGCAATTGCTGCTGAATCTGTGCTACCTGCATCTTCATCTCCTCAATACGGCCACCCATTAACTGAATGGTCTTCTCATACTGAGAACAAAGACCCATGTAACTCTGCAATTGATTCATAGCACCCTGTGCCGTTTCCTGTAACTGCGCGTTATTTGCAGTCAGAACCTCAATCTGTTGCAGAAGGGCTTCATTTCCATCTTCTTCTTTCTTCGTTTCTTTTTTCTTTGTCATTTTATTTCCTCCCTTTTTCCCTCAATAATTGGTCTATCATCTTGGAAGCGTTTGCCTTCGATATTTTCTCAACATCTCCGTCATATTCTAAGTCCCTGAGAAACTTCTTCTGTTTGTCAGTTGCCGCAATCTCTTCACGGTATAGGATAGTTATCAACTTGTTGGCCTGTGTTTCGGTAGGTTCTCCACCACGGATGAACTTCCTTCTCATATCACTAAGGAAAGACTTCTCCCACATGCTATTGCCATCCGTTGCCTTCCAAATTGGAAAGCCGAAGTAGTTACAGGCTTCCATGAATGTCTCATTCTCAGAAGTGTTGGTGAATTCCTCTCTCAGTCTATCGGCATTCTTCAATGACAATTCAGCAAGGAACTTCTGCCTTGATTCAACATACTCATCCTCCTCCTGTACCTTTGGAAGATAATTATCTATCAGCGCATCGAACAGAGCCAAGTCGTTCTGAAGCCTATCATTTGGCCAGCCTCTTGTTGTCTGTTGATTCCTTGGGTTATCTGGATGATTCCATCTCCATACAATAGAAGCCATCTGATAATCGGTGGCTCCATATGTTCCCTTCGATGTCTTGCGAATTACTGTTACTGGTCTTTGCTCGGCAACCTTCTCATCGAAGTATGTCTTACCTGTGACTCTGACATTTATCCGTAAATCCAAATCCTTCAGTTCCTCAAAAGTATCCTTGAAGTCTTCACCTTCTTCTGAATCCCAAAAGGCATTTCGGATAAGACCCTCAACGGTCATCTTCTTCCATTCCTCAATCTTCTCTTCTGTGATTGTGTGCTTGGGTATCTTCAACACTTCATTCATGTGCCGAAGAACCATCCAATTGTTAATGCAGGTTGAACCCACAATCTCCTTAACATCTGTCACGGTATTCTCTATCTCAAAGTGATAGACAATTGGGTGTCCACACAAACATGCACCGGGATGGCCTGATGGGTGATTAACTACTAATTCATGAGTTGCCCCATAAGCAGTATCTCTCCAAACCCTTCCTGTTATTCTCCATTCCAGTTTTGCTTCTTCATAATCATCTGACTCAGAGAGAGCCAGTAGCCTAGATGTTAGTCTAGGGTAATTGTTTGCTTCTACTATTTCCATTTATATTTCCTCCATTTTTTCTTTGAACCTTTGAGACAACGTGTCCATTCTCTCATCATTCTTCGCTACTTCATTTGCCGTTGTCTTTAGCATGTGGTCGAAGAGTTTCCTAATCACATCCTCTTTCTTCCTATCACTCTCAGACCAATCAACATGAGTTGTTAATCTCGGTACGTCATGTTGTTCTGTGAATGGTATCGCCTTACTAGGTAGGAATATACTACCACCTACCAGCATACCATCCTTGTTCTCATGTAATGATACAATGCACCTAAGCAAATGTTCAATGACATACTGCAACTTAGTTATCGTCATGTCCTTTGCTCTAGTTTCTTCTACCAATATATCAGTAAGAGCCTCAGTCATTTTCTTTGCATCACCGAAGATATCGGCCATTCCTCTCAGATGTTCCTGAGCATCTACTTGACCAACATCAAACACTTTGTCCCAATTGGGAATTGCGTCATCCCATTCTTCACTCATACAATTCATCTCTCCTTTGTTCTCTTAGCATTCCAGTTAGAATTACATCTAACTTCCCGAATAGCGGTTCCGCTACTCCGGCTATTGTTTTCCTATGTAGTGATAGCCATATCTTATGGCGGATATTGACAACGACCTTAACTTGGTCATCATCATTATGCGTTATCACTACAGGAGGTAGTTCATCATCATCTACCATCCTAAATTCTACATTCGTTTCTTGTTCCATTTTCTTTTCTCTCCTATATTATTCTAAATACTTTCAAGGCAACTAGTCCACCTATTACTATGTTGACTAGTCCCATGACCGTGCGCCAAAACGCCATTACTCCCATGTGTTCAATATACCATCTCTCTTCCATTAACAACCACCATGACTGTCAAATTCACTTCCACCACCTATGGGGTTGAACATCTCCCATAGTATGAAAGGAATAAGTATGGGGCAAAACAATGCACAAACTAGCATTGTAACTCCTACTCCTACATCTGTTATCAGACTCATTTATGCACACCTCACATACCATGAAGGTTCTTCTTTCTTCCAGTAGGCTATCCTTCTCTTATCGTGAATGTAATACTGTCTGTATTTATCCACCGTTGACATCTGGTCGAAACCACTTACTTTCCTGCAATGCATGTTGTCAGCAATTGCTATTGCAAATGGAGTCAATCCAATGTCAGGTAATGTTTCGACTACTTCCATCCAAATAGGATTGTAGTCATTCATTGTTAGTTCACACTTGTGAGTCTTACCATATCTACTGGTATATTCTTCACATAGTGAACCTGCATGTTCCCACAACCATAGGAAGTTCTGTCTGCTTTCTCTTGCCCATATAGTGCAAGGATGATTCAACATTACTGGCCTGTAAGGACTATCAAATCCTAAGTGGTCAGCAATGGTGGACATCATTTGCAAACTTTCCAATGGCATTTTGACCGCATGTTTATCCAACACATATGTCGCGGCTTTACTTGGTTCTTCATCTAATACAAATATATTCATTCTTCTTCACCCCACATCTCATTTACTGCATGTCTAGCAACAAACTCATCTGCTACACATACACATTCAACTTCGGTTAATTCTTTCTCTCCTGTAGATAGCATGGTTACCACGCCTACTACTCCTGTTCCATCACATTCTTCACAATTCATTCTTCTTCACCTGTCCATTTCCTATCACCCATCAGGTTGTT
>CERA01018705.1_pt1 | contig 31336 bp, 29 predicted proteins | sample 530881 | NCBI WGS metagenome assembly CERA01 (sample SAMEA2621061, study PRJEB7988) | marine metagenome | biome: marine biome (ENVO:00000447); feature: deep chlorophyll maximum layer (ENVO:xxxxxxxx); material: "saline water (ENVO:00002010), including plankton (ENVO:xxxxxxxx)" | depth 50 m
TGTGGATGATGGTCTGCACAGGATTGGTGTTCTTTATGCACCTTGGCTTTTCTTTCTTAGAGATTGGATTAACTCGCCAAAAAAACACTATCAACATCTTGTTCAAGAATATCTTCATCATCTGTATGGGACTTCTTGTTTACTACATTGGTGGTTTTAATTTAATGTACCCCGGATTTGAAGAAGGGGACTTAGGTATTCTTAAGTTCGCAGGATTCGGAATCGAGGCTCCTGCAAATGGAATGACTGCCGAGTATGCTTCAGGAGGATATACTTGGTGGACAGACTTCTTGTTCCAAGGTATGTTCGCAGCAACAGCAGCAACTATTGTAAGTGGAGCTGTGGCTGAACGTATCAAACTAACTAGCTTTATGCTTTTTAGTATTATTTACGTAGGTCTAGTTTACCCAATAGTAGGCTCTTGGAAATGGGGAGGAGGATTTCTTGACAAATTAGGATTCTACGACTTTGCCGGAAGTACTCTTGTTCACTCAGTAGGTGGATGGGCAGCACTAGTATCTGTATGGTTATTAGGTCCTAGAATCGGAAAGTATCTTAAAGTAAACGGAAAGTCTTTCCCTATTTTAGGACACAACATCCCCTTTGCTACAGCAGGAGTATTAATCTTGTGGCTAGGTTGGTTTGGATTTAACGGTGGTTCAGTACTTAGTGCAGACCCTGCGTTAACCTCTTTAACTCTTGTCACCACTTGCCTTGCGGCAGCAGCAGGAGGCTTTGGAGCTGCTATTACATCTTATCTTAAGAATAAGACATTAGATTTAACTATGTTTCTTAATGGAATTTTAGGAGGTCTAGTTGCTATTACGGCAGGTGCTGACCAAATGTCTCCAAATGAATCTGTTGTAGTTGGACTTATAGGAGGTATTATAGTCGTGTTTGTCGTTTCTCTTTTAGACAAGGCTAAACTAGACGACCCTGTAGGAGCAATAGCAGTACATTTAGGTTGTGGAATATGGGGAACATTAGCGGTAGGTATTTTTGGAAACCTAGCTAGTGTGAGCCAATTCATATCACAATTCTTTGGAGTTGTAACAATAGCGGGATTCTGTCTAGTAACTTCTTTTATAATTCTGTTTACCATTAAAAAAACTATGGGACTTAGAGTTAGCAAAAGTGAAGAGCTAGAAGGACTAGATAGTTCAGAACATGGAATGTCATCTTATCCCGACTTCCGACTTAATCAACATTAAAAATCAGGGGGCTAAACACCCCCTTTAATATTTCATAAAATGAAAAAGATATTTACAATTTTATTGGCACTAAGTGCATCACTTATTACAGCTCAAGATAGCTTGAAATCAAACCTTTCATTAGAAGGAAGCGCTGATATTTATTACAGAAAAAACCTTAGTACAAACAGCACAGGTGTTGCTCCTGCTACATCTTTTGCTAACCTAAATGGTTTTAGCTTAGGTATGTTTAATCTTATCGGTTCTTATGACACTAAGAATACAGGATTTGTAGCCGACTTAGTATTTGGACCTAGAGGAGAAGATGCTGTTTTCTTATCGTCAGGAAACTCTAGCATTGTCAATCAGCTTTACGCTTATTGGGATGTAAGCGATAACCTAACTTTAACAATGGGTAACTTCAATACCTTCTTAGGCTATGAGGTTATTAGCCCCGCAGGAAACTTTAACTACTCAACTTCTTACATGTTTAGTTATGGTCCATTCTCCCATAGTGGTCTGAAAGCCGACTTCAACCTATCTGAAGATTTTACAGGTATGGTTGCTGTCTTAAATGCTACCGATGAAACAGAGTTTAACTCCACCAACTACAATACGCTAGGTGGTCAGTTGGCTTACAAGAGTACGTACTTAAATGCTATATACGGTAAGCAAGACTCAAGCTCTGAGGCTACTTTTCAAATTGACTTGACAGCAGGTTATGACTTGTCAGAAAAGTTCTATCTTGGAGTGAACACTACATACAATGAAACAGAAGGTAGTGGTTTTTACGGGGTAGCCTTATATCCTCAATATGCAATTCGCAAATTGACAACAGGATTAAGAACAGAGTATTTTAGCGAGTTTACTTCTTCCGGAAATACAGACGTTATCGGATTAACAGCTACGCTTGATTATTCAGTAGAGAATTTAAACCTAAAATTAGAGTATAGGCTTGATAAGGCTGATGATAAAATCTTTGAAACAAAGGATAATTTATCTAGCATAGTTCTAGCAGCGGTATATTCTTTTAATTAATCCAAGAATGCAGGAAATAGAAGAAATAACAGAAGGGTGGTATTTATGCCTTAGAAACGGCAAAGAACTACAAATGTATAACGACGGTAATGGTACATGGCACTTATCAGCTCATCACACAGACGATGTAGTGTTCAGTAGAATAGCTAAAAATCCTGACGTGGTATTGAAAAAAATATCAAAATGATAAAGGATTTAGTACCCGTTAAGTTTATTCCAAAAATTAGAAGGTTGGGTTACATAGGTTGCCCAACCTTTTATAGAGTATCTAAGTGGTTTAGAAAAGAGCTAGGATATACATCTTGGATTGAACAGTCAGAAGATACATACATATATAAGATATACTCTATGGGTTCCTTTAGAAGACCTAAAGGATACGATTTAAAATATCCACACTGTAAAACCTACGAACAAGCAGAAAAAGAACTTATACGTGAATTAATTAAAATAGCAGAGAAAGTATAAACATGAAAAAATTAGCAGTTGAAACCCCAAGGGGAAAGCATTTTTTAAAAATACAACAAGACACACTCAAAAGACTTTGTGATTCATACAACATGAAGAACTTAGAAATGAAGCATAAAGATGCAAGAATTGATGGTGTGTTGGGAACTCAAGACAATAAAGCCGTGTGTGTTTATGAGTTCAAATCAAGGTCTAAAGATATAGGCTACTACAAAAAAAACGGACTTTTTATTTCTCAATATAAAATCAAAATGGGTACTAAGTATTCTGCCCTTTTTGGAGTGCCTCTTGTGTTCTATTTTTATTTATACGAACAAGACGAAATGTACAGCATAATAATGTCTGACGACAGAGGCAAAATAATAATAGACCTTCCAAAACCTGTTTACAAAACAACTCAGTATAACTGTAATAGAGAAGATGTAAAGCAAGATTTAGTTGTCTACTTACCCGTGGATAAATTCAAACTTTTAAAATTATAAGCATGGACTACGCAAAAGGAAACGGAGATTACAGACCGTTCAAGTTTACATTTGAAGACGGTCTTATTATTGAAATAATTCACGATGTTCACAAGCACGGATTAAGCATATTAGAATTATTTGAAGAGTGGTATAGCATAACTGAAGAAAGAACTGTAGAAAGCTTTTGTGAATATATAATGACACAACATAAGAAATGTTTGGCTTTCCCAAAAGCAACTTTAACTTAAATAAATTATGGAAAAATTAAAACAATTAGGGTTTGAAATAATAGTAACCCCTTGGAAAGAAACTTTGTGGCAATTAAAAGAGGACGACTTCTTTTTGTGTTACAATGAAAAAACAAAACGATTAGACTTATCTCAAGTAGAAGATGATTACTTAATGTTTAAGAGTGTAAAAATTCAGAACGTTTCTATCGAGAAATTAAAGACTCTTATTTCAATACTTAAACAAGATGAAAGACAACGGACAGTTCAAGAAGGGTGATGAACCTTGGAACAAGAATATGAAAGGCATTCACTTGTCGCCTCACAGCGAGTTCAAGTCAGGTGAACAACACACAGGTAAAAACCACCCCTCTTGGAAAGGAGGTGTACAGAAAATAAAAGACGACTGTACTTATTTGTGGAAAGACAGTAATGTAAGAGTAAGAAGACCCCGGTCGGTGTATGAAGAAAATTTTGGTCCAATACCTCAAGGATATGTTATTAGACATATAGATGGAGATAAGAACAACGACCACCCTTCAAACCTACAGGCAATTAGTAGAGCAGAAAACATGAAACTAAACAGTAATAAAAATGGAAAATAACATAAGATTTGAAGCTACAGAAAGCTTAAGAATGTCAAACAGTTTTGGAACTGTAAGAGAAGAAGAAAACATCAAGCTAGATGTTAGTATAAACATAAAAGACGAAAAAGGAAGTTTTGAAATTTATGACATCAAAACAGGAGGAGAAGATTGGTACGCTGAAGGAGGTCTATGGTTTAAAGGAAAAGACTTAGTTGATTATGACGGAGTTTTTGCACTTCCTAAATGTATAGAGTCAAAACTAACTGAATTAGAATACAACCTAGACAACTTATAAGATATGAAACCATTTTGGAAAAAACCCAAGTTTGTGATTTGGCACATCAAAAACGACTTATTAATACAAGCAGTACTAAACTGTATTTTACTATTGTTTATAATAGTAATATGGATTTATTGTGAAAGCATTAGATAGACCAAAGGGGCATAAGCCCCTTATAATCTTCTAGTCGTCTAGTACTTTACTTAGACAACTTTCCTCTAGGGATTTGCTTAACAACAGGAGTAGAGCAACCTTTTCCTTTAATGTGTTGCGACTTTCCTATTGACCCTTTAGGACCAACATTTGAGCTTCCGCTTCCGTACTTTGCCATTGGATATAGTTTTAAGTTATACAATTAAAAATAAGGATTTTCCTTATTACATTCAAGCGTTATTATCTTTCAATAGGAGCAGTGTATTCTTCAACAGTTCCATTCATTATATGATATATAGTCTTGTTTCTAAATCTTAATTTTTTAAAATTCTGAAATAATTCTTGTTGACTTACACCTGTATTTAAAGCCGCCCTATACGACCTAGAAAATCGTTCATAAGCCTCCTTCAATTTCTTATTAACTTGCTCCTCACTACCTTCTCCGTCTTCCCGTCCAAGAGAATAAGCCATGTCAATATCTGCTTTAAAGTCTCTAGCCCTAAAGTACACAGACGTTTTTGGTTTTACAGTATATGCTCTAAAACCAAATAAACTCCCGTTAACATCTGCAACGCTAGGTCCTCTTTTGTAATCACTATCCTCATCATCAGCAAAAGCTTTTTCCATGTCTTGCGCCCACTTAACATATCCGTTTCTGTATATTAAGTTGTACCCAAACACACCTAAGTCCGTCATTTTACCTAAAGGAGTATCAGCCTCATTATAAATTCTTCTATCCTTTGTTCCGGGCTTAACGTTATACGCAAAACCATAAGCAAGTTGACCTGCAAAAGAGTTGCTTATGAAAGGTTCTGCAAAAGTACTAGCCCCTTCTTTAAACCCGTCATTGAAAATAGCTTTAACTATCTCTTTTCCAAAACCAAATGAGTCATATCGAGACAAGTCAAGATACCTCATATCTCCATCTTCTCCATCTTCAGGCGCTCCAAGAAATACCCAATTAGTATGTCTTGACCAATCAGCAGCAAGTTCTCTGTAGTCATCCTCTTCCTCTTCATCAATGTTCAACAAAGCTGCACTTGCGCTTGTAGCCGAAAGAAAGGCTGCATTAGCAATTAAATACCCCGACATTCTTCTAATCCCTATTTTTTTAATACCGGGATTAGGACTTGCCATTTCAGCAATAGCCTGAATAGGTATATTAATCATACAACGTATAGACTCAGCAGGGAAAGCAACAAAAGTACCAAATAAAGGAACTCTTCTTAAAGCCTGAACTATACCCGGTAACTTACTGTAAGTAGGCACAACGTTAGTAGATATCTTAGAGGCAGTGTCTACTATTGTGTTATAGTTGTCTGTCTTAATAAACTCGTCCCATGCTTTTGCGTGGTCTCCATTGTTATCTTTTACTAATTTTTGAAATAATGGGTCTGCTCTCGTGTATGAGTTTATTTCGGAAACAGCCATCATAAACTTAGGTAAATCATCACCCATAGCATAAATCCATTGATGAGCTTTTTTAAATCCTTGAATACCTCCACCTATAATCTGTGTGGTTTTTGATGCGGCTCCAAACTTATCTATAAGCTTAGAAGTGATAGACTCAGGATTACCCGAAACCACCATAGCTTTAAACGCAGCCTGAAGCTCTTTTAATTGAACAGATTGGTCAATAACACCATTTTCTATAAGTTTTTTATAAAGCCAAGCTGTGTGATTTGTTTCAGGGCTAACTCCTGCGTTGGCAAAAGAACCTCCTTTGGTTGCTATTTTCACAAAATCCATCATGCTGTAAGAGGCGGCACCACCACCACGACCCTTAGAAAAAACATTAAAAATATTTCCATTGTATACAGATACTAAAGACGCAGAGGCTAGGTTAGCAACAATAGAACCCGGAGAAAAAACTGTTTTTGAAAGTTTAGCTGCGGCATTTAACCTAGTTAGTAGTCTTAAAATATTGTGGCTAGTATTACCGTTACTTGCCGCTTCAAGCCTATGAAACTCACTTAAAACTGATGCCATTTCAGGAGTAGTGTAAAGCTTATATTTATTAGGTCCTTCTCTAAGACCTGTTGCTTCATTAATGTTTTGCCCTTTACCTAAAGGATTATTTGTATAATTTGAAGAAGAAGGAACTTCAACCGTTAACCTTCCTTTTTTTCTTGTGCTAAAAACTCCTGCTTTTATACCCGCATCCCTAACTGCCTCTAACATCTTATGATTTTCAATCATTTCTGTTAATTTAGTAGTTGTGTTTATAAAGTTAAAAGAAGGGTTTTTGATTTCTCCTAACAAAGCTTTTATTTCAGGAGCTATCTCAAAATCAGATTTTTTTAAGTTGTCGTACTCTTTTTGAAGCTCTGCTGCTTTAGCCGAATCCCCTTTTAATTTAGCTTTATCTATAGCGTCTTTTAATTCTTTTTGTTTTTTCTTAAACTTTTTTGTTTTTAAAGGAGCTTTGAATACGCTAGTGTCTATACCGCCAAAAGTTTTATTCGTAACAATAACACCCGACCTTTTAGGATTCATTATTAATTTATCTATAACTCCTCTTGCGTCTTCATTACTTATACCTTGAGCCATAACGTAAGAAACAGCAGCGTCGTAAACTTTTTTATCTACAGTGTTAACCCAATCTTTGTTCATGTGAACAGAGTATCTAGTGTTTAGATACACTCCTAGGTTTTCTTGAATAACACCTTTCATTGACTCGGTAACAGCTCCTGAGTCTATTAACTCCTTAGACAAGCTGTCTATCGTTTGTCTCATTTCTCCAACAACGTCAAAAAGCTCGCTACTAGGCATATCCTTTAACACCTTTAAGGCATCAGTATCACCCCTTAAAGCGTTATTAACAACTTCTAAGTCTGAATTAGAAGGTACTCTTCCATACGTTTTTCTAAGTATCTTTTCAAAGTTTTTTTGAATCCCCGATATTTGATTCATTCTATTTTTTATGGTGTTCATTCGTTTTTCACCAAGTTCATGCACAAAGTCAGGAGCAAGCTTCTTATTAGTTAGAAGGTTTCTAAATTGGTCAGCCCACCATCTTTTTGATGTAACTCTATCTATAACACCTTCAATACCTGTAGACTGAATCCTGTTATATCCAACATTCTGCTCAAGAGCGTCAGCAAGGAATTGAACTCCATCAGCAGTACTTACAACAGGTATTCCTGACTTTTTAGCGTCAGCCGCAGCGGTAGGAGATGACGAGTGTGTAGGAGGAGGATTAAGACCGTTTATAACGTTGTTTGTTATTCGGATATTGTTAGCGGCAGAAAATGCTTTTTGAAGTTTTTCTGCAACATCATTATCTGAAATTGTTTCATTTACAGCTTCAGAAAAAGCTTCTTGAGAAACCTCAACAGAAGCCGCAGTAGCAGCTACTCTCTCTAAAGCAAAAACAGCAGCGCTTTCTTTCATTTGCTCGTCAGCCTGACTTTGCACGTCTGATTCAGACACGTTAACTAAAACATCACCAACCTGACCAATAACCTCTTTATCTTGAAGAGATTCTCTAGCCATATTTACAGCATACTCGGGCGTAAAATTACCGTCATTAACTGTTTGAGCTAACTCTGCATCTGCTTCAGGAATTCCTTCAAATGAATAAACCCCGTCTTTTTTATATTTAAAATAGCTTTCGTTTCCTTTAGTTATTTTTGGAGCAACATTACTTATACCTCTAATTATACCCTCTTTTTCAACTTCAGAAAAAACGTTTAAGCCTTTTTCATCGTTAAACACAAGGTTAAAAACATTTTCTCTTAAGGACTTTGAGTTGCCTATTTCCGAATCTGAAGCATACCTTAAATTGTTTTCTTTTATAGCGTTAGCAATATCAATAACATCTTGAGCAACTTTCTTTTCTTCTGCTGTGTATTTTCTTGTGAGACCGCCTTTTTTATCATTTAAGATGTCTCTTGCTTGTTTTATAGTTTTGTTTGCCTCTGACTTTACCCTTTTTTTATCCTTTAATGCAGTTACAGTGTTTCCAAGCAAAGACATAATCTTTGAAGCTTGTTCGGCTGAGTAACCTTTTTGTAAAATATCATTAAACAAACTTTCTCCGTCTTCATCAAGAACGTTTTTCAAGTCTATTTCCCCATCAGAAGTTGATTTTGTGTACTCAACATATTTATTACCCGACTCATTAGCTATCTCCTCTACCTGCTCATCTGATAATTGGTCATAAACACTTCTAATATCTTGTATTTTTTTAGAGTCATTATCATATCTAGCTTGATGTATTTCTTCTACTGAAAAATCTCTTTGACCTGAAGCCTCCGCCTCTGAATCCGCTAATGCGGAACTCATAGCTTCAGACATATTAGTGTTATAATCCGCAACAAATTGATTTAAAATAGACTTTTGAGCCGAACTAAGCTCTCTTCTAAGTTTAGCAACCTTTTTGGAATAAGCATCACCAACGTTTGTATCAGCAACACCAAAACTAGCTCCTAAAATAAATGATGAAACAGTAAGTTTTAACGCTTCGTCAGCATCTCCATAAGTAGCTTTAAATTGTTCCCAAAAAGGCTCGTTGTTGTTTTGCCACATTTGAGCTATTTGTTGAAAATTCTCTTCCCCTACTTCACCAATACCTTTACCACCCATTCTACGAAGGGTTGCTCCGTGTTTAGATATAAGCTTAAATACATCATCAGCTTTGTCCCCAAAAAGGTTTTTAATTACGCCACCAACAGACTCCATTTTTGGCAACATTTTACTAAGTAGTTTTTCACCAAAATAACCAAACAGACCTGTACCAAAGTTTAACTCATCCATATCTTTAGGGAATATGGTTCCGGCTACTTGATAAGTAAGACCTGTTTCAATCATTCCCGCCCCTATGGTAGAAGTACCTGCTCTAGTAAGAATTCTTTTAAAGAAATTTTGTTTAGAAAGTTTTTCTGCAAAAGCAGGAGACTTCATAAGCCTCTTCATCGCTTTCCTTTTTGTGTTAGAAATCCTTACTAACCGATTACCCCACGAAGTACCTTTAAGAATGGCTTTAGAACCTTTACCCCCGGCTATTATGTCAACCATTATACCCAAGCTGTTACCCACAGCGTCTTGCCAAAATTCTGCATCATCTAATCCTGCCGATTTAAACTCTTGTTTTTCAAAGTCATAAACCTTGCTCATCTGTTCTTGAACACCTTCAGGCATTACATTAATGTCAGAAACATCAGCTTCCCTCGCAAGACTCATAACTTCTCTAGCGTCTTGAAAATCAGTGCCTAAACCAAGAGAAATTGCAGGCTGTACAGCTCTTGCGACAGTGGTAGCTACATTTGTTACAGCACGAGAAGGTCTTTCTAAATTGCTTTGAGGGATTACATCTAAAGAGTTAAAGTTTAAAAGAGCTAAGTCAGAGTAGTCCCTTAAAACCCTACCAATATCTCTCATTATTTGGTCTTCTTCTTCACCGGGGAAAAACGCCTCGCTAAAGGTGTCAAAAAACATAGCGCCTCCTTTAAACAAATCAAAACCTTCAGGGTCTCCTTCCCCTTCCTCCAAGTAAGGATACCTTCTGTCCATCCAATCTTTAAATTGAGCGTACTTGACATGCCACAAGTAGTTGAATCTTTCTGCGTTATTTAAACCTTCAGGAAAATCTCTGTCTTCAAAATAAGTTAATTCGTTAAGTTTTTGAGTAGCCTCTTCTCTTCTTATTTCGTCAGGCTTTGCAAAAACAGTCTCTTCCTTTGTGCTTTTTATATAAGCCTTGTTTAAATAATTGTAGGCATCTAATTTTTTTGTGTCAGGTTTACGTGAATCGCCTTCCGTTGTAGAGCCTTGACCCATTTGGGAATAAATATCCTCTGTATACTTAGTAGATTCTGTTAAAAGCTCATAAACCTCTTTTATGTCTTTATTTCTCTCTGTTTCTAAATTTTCTGTGTAGTCGGTTAGGTCAATTCTTCCTTCTTTATCTATTAAACCTTTTTTCTTTAACCGGTCTATTAATGGATAAAAATACGCATCTCCTTCTCCTAAATTGTGAGATGCGGATATAATATCGCTTGTAGTCGTGCTTAATTCCTGAAGAGATAATTTTTCTCTTTCATAAGAACTCATATCCTCCCTACTAAACGAAACATCACCTTCTTCCGCTATAGCGTTAATAATCTCAATAGGAACATCTTCTCCATCAACCAACTTTACGGCTTTAGCCAACACAGCAGACTCTACACGCCCCTCGTCTAAAGCTTTTTTAAACAAAGGAAGAGTACCTCCAATTTCTTTATACCTTTCAAATCTTAAGTCTGTTATTTTCTTTTCGTTTTCAGCAAGCTCTCTTTTATACACAGAAACTTGTCTTTCGTATTCTGCATCTAAATACTTTGTGTCTTCTGAGCTTTCATCATCCGGGTTAACATCACCTTTTGTTGTTTCTAGTAAATAACCACCCTTCCTTTTTTGATAAGCGTCTTCATATATTTGAATGTCTTCTTTTATCCTTCTGTTTTCGGACATAAGACGAGATTCTAGCAACCTACTAGGGTCATCTTTGTAATAGGTTTCAGAAAATGCAGCGTTTTGGTCATTAAGAAACGATTTGGTTCCATTCAAATAGTTACTTTTGTCGGTAATATATCCACGCTCTTTCGCTTTTTTAATAATGCCTCCTGACCAATAATTAAAAGATTTTACGGCTAATGAAGGGTCTGTAACAAAATCAGACTTTAACTTTTCTTGAAAATACCTTTCAGCCCTATTCTTTCCCGAGTAAAGCTTATCTATTTCTTTTAGTTTTTCAACTGACTCAAAATTGTTTGCTTTTGCAACCTTTTCAAGCTCTTCTTGAGACATTCCGTCTAGGTTGAAAAAACTTTTTTCTCCCTCAGCCAAAAGCTCTTGATATCTAGCATCTGTTGATTTTAAAAGCTCCTCATGGGTCTTCATGTTCTCATATACAGAGTCTTCAAAAAGTTCATCATCGTCTTTAAGAATCCTATGACCCGACTCGTCAAAAGAGCTATCATTTTCTAAGTAATCATCATCAGGCATCGGGTTTAAAACACTCTCAAAATCAGAATATGTTCCTAAATCAAAGTTATCTTTTAACGCATTATAAAGGTTAAGCCTTTCTTTTTTACCTCGTAAAGCGTCTAAATACGAATCATAGTCGCCTAAATCATATTTACCTTTTGCAGCGTCATATAGATTTTTCGCAGCATCCGTATTTAAATCCTCTAAATTAGCCCTCTTGTTTTCTATACTGTCAATATCAAGACCTTCTTGCTCCTTGAGCTGTTCTTCAGGCTGTTCTTCAGGCTGTTCTTCAGTTTGCTCTTCAGGCTGTTCTTCAGTTTGCTCTTCAGTTTGCTCTTCAGTCTGTCCTTTTAGTTGCTCAACTAACTCCTCTACTGATATATTGTTTTCTTCTGCATACTTTAAAAGCTCTTCTTGAGACATTCCGTCTAAAATACCCGTTTGTATCATTTTTTACTGTTGCTTATTTTTGTTTTTTTTGTTTACCAAATCCTTCAACCGCTGTACCATCTCCTGCTTCATCTTCTGCTTCATCTCCTGTACCACTGCCTCCCCCGGCAACTGTTTGCGAAGTTTTAAACTCTCTCAATAATTGATTGATGTTTTTATAAGGTAAATTAGATTTTTTATATTTTTCGTTTATCGTATTAACTTTTCGAGCAGATTCTACAACATTTTTAGTGTTTTCCAAAATCTTTGCTGATTGCAAAAATGCTACAACTTCGACATCGCTAATTGCTATTGTATTGTTACCGCTAAAAATTTCTCTCCACTTTCTGTCACCACCAACAAGTTTAGAAAGTTTATCTCTTGTTATTGCATTGTCGTCATCTACATCTTTCAAAACTTCTCCTTCAGGACTGTACACTAAATCCCAATTTTCATCGTTACCGTCACTCTCTGACTTAAATAGATATATTGAACCTAAAGCTCTTAAATCGGCATTGTCACTATTACTTAAATCAAAAAACATGTGCTGCCTACCATCTTCAATATCTTCTTGCTCATAATTATCATAAAAGAAATCTGTGTATTGGTCCCAATCTTGAGGATTTTGTAGTTTATCCTGTAGGTTCTCGTACATTTGACTATAATTACCATTAGCAGCCATTAAAAATGCGTTGTATTCTTTGTTAAGCTTCTTATACTGACCTCCTAGTATCTTATCAGGGTTATAATCACCTGTGGTTGTGAGCCACCCGCCCTTAAGACCTAAATCAATAATAGCATCTCCATCAACAAGCTTTCCGTTATATTCTGTTAATACATTTAAGAATGACTTCATTCCTCCAATGACATCAGAACCGCTAGCAGTTACCTCTGTCATCTTGCTCATATCCATTCCTTCACCCGTAATTTCACCTGAGCTTGATTGAGTTGTCCAATGAACCTTTATCACAGGAGTTTTGTCTCCAAATTTCTTTGTGAATGCTGCTTTTTTAAGTTTCAACTCTGCAAGTCTTGCCTCTTCCTTTGAGGTATCGCCTTCATTTCCATCGATTTTAGCATTAAGTTCTGTGATATTTTCTTCAAGCGTAGAATAGTTGACCCATTCTTGAGGAGAAAGACCTTCAAACCCTAACATTTCAAGCTTATCTATAGTTTTATTTTTTCCGTACTTCAAGCCTTGGAAATTTCTATTATAAAGCTTACCGTCTACAGGGTCAAGCTCATAAGAAGCTTTATTAGCAAAAGCATTAGCTGTCATAACAACAATGTCAGCGGCTTGTCGCATTTTCTTGAAATTCTTGTAGTAATCTTTAGACCATTTATCTTTGTCTAAATCAAGTTTTTTCTTGTCTAATTCAAGTCTTTTCTGAACATTTCCGTTGTACAAAGGACGTTTTAGAGACTCTAAATGTTCTGCATACTTTAAGGCTACGTCTGTGTTATTGTTCTCAGAGTTCCATTTAATAATTTCCTCTAAGTTAGCTCTCATTTGGTCATAACGCTCTTTAGTAGCTTTATATGCGCTATAATCCGTATACCCGTCTGTCTTAACAGAACTATTAAACTTCTCAATAGATTTAACTTCGTCAGGAACAAGGTCTTGAAACTGAAGAGGTTCTTTTTTAGGTAGTAAAGGTCTATAACCTTTTTCGGCTCCCATTTTTCTTGCTTCATAACCCTGCTTTAGATTGTCTGCCAAATACATAGTCTCTGTGTAGAGCTTGTTGTAGTAGTTTGATAAATTCCTTTGGTCTTCACTATCAGGGTCAGGGCTTTTTATGTTTATTCCGTTGGAGGCGGCAAATGAAGCTATATCGTTAAGCTTTTTAACGCTATCGTAATAAACATCCGTGTATCCCTCAACATCCTCTAAATTCTCTTCAGGCGCTACAATTTCAGGTTCTATAGGTCCTGTAGGAGCGTCCATATCTGAAGCTCCTCCAACAGGGCTAAAAGCCGGAGCTGCATCAGGAGACATATAGTTTACTCCTTGCAAATAAGCGGCTCCTCCTGCCTCTGTTCCGATGTCCGGACTCATGCCTTCTGCATACGTCGCTAAAATATCGTCTTCATTAGGCTGAATAACCCTACCATCTGAATAATCTTGTGCAAATTGACGTTTTTTTTGCTCTAATTCTGCGGCTCTTGTTTGTGCATTCAAAAGCTCTATAGCCATCCTTCTTTGAGTCTGCTCTTCTCTTGTTGCCATAGTTTATTTTATTTTTTAGTACCTACCGTGCTTGAATTTGTCGTTAGTCCCATCAATATCGTTCATGTCAAGTCCATAGTAAGGCGGATAACTGTTAGCTTTTTCTTGCTCTCTTTTTTCTTCTTGAGACATAACAGGTTGAGACATGTATGGACTTAATGGGTTTAAGCTTCTGAACAGCCTTCTTCTTGCGTCTTGCCTTCTAGCTTGTTCATCAAGAAAAGTAGACCTCCTATCTAGCTTCATTTTTTCTTTTGCTTTTGACCTTTCCAATTTTAAATCCTCTTGAGCTTTATCATAAGCCTCTCTTTCTTTAGTTCCCTTTATTGGAATTTGACCTCTTTGTTCTTTCCTTCTGTAAAGATTTTGAACAATATTGGCTGCTTGAGTTGGTACTTGAGAAAGAATTTTATCTCTATTTATTCGACCTGTTTGCTCGGCAGCTTTTAAATCTACCAATTTAGCGTCGTACCTTCTTAAATTGTTAAGGTGATTCTTAAATTTTATATTTCTTAAATCTGAATCTTCACTTACCCCTTGACCAACTAAAGCTGAGTGCAAAGCTACTTTTTCATTTTTTTCTTTTTCGTTTGCTATAGCTGTTTGTAAATTTGAACCAAGAATATCTCTATACGCTTGAGTTTGCATACCCGCAGTAACACCTGTTTGACCACCACCCATAGTTTGAGCAGCTTTTATAGCATTGGCGTACGCAGTTAAATCTAAAGCGCCTTTCGCTCCTAGTGATTGCGCTCCAAAACCGTACTGAGATTCAGCGCCTGTTTTTTGAAGAGCCTCTTGTAGTTGAGCGTTTTTTGTTAAACCACCTAGTTTAGGCTTGTTTTTCTTAAGCTCTTCCGCTTCTTTTTTCGCTTTCTTAATTTGCTTTCTAGCTTCAAGAAACCTAGCAATACTAACACCTGTATTGGCTAGCATAGAAACATCTGCAACTTTATTTGCTACATCGTTTTTTAAATCTTGTTCTGCTTTAGAGCCTTTTTCATAATCGTCAGAATCTTGCTTGTTTTTTGCAGCGATTCCTTCCATAGCTTTTTTTATCTCGTCTGCATCAAACATTGATAAGAGCGCTTCTAAATCTAGTGCCATAGTTAGTTAACTTTAATTAAAAATAAATAATATTTTATACATATCCGTAAATACTTGCGTTGTAATAAGGAACAACATTTTGACCTCTTTTAGCATAAGATTGAGCCTGCGCTCTTGACCTTGTTTGGGTTCCTAGTTTGTCGTAATATCGTTGGTTAGCTAGCTTGTAGTCTTTATATCTTTGGTCTTGTCTAGCTTTAAATTGCCATTTTTTTTCGCTTGCGTCGTGTCCAACCACACCCGAAACTACACCTGCACCGATAAGACCAAGACCACCTCCGACAAGACCACCAATTCCGGGAGCTATTTTATTCCCTAGGTTGTAACCCGCCATCGCTGCTCCGGGGGCGTTTTTCATAAAAGACCTAACCCCTGCTCCCGACTCAAGCTCATCAGGAAGTTCAATTTTATCGTAAGCTCCCGGTTTTTCGTAATTGTTGTAATACTCATCAGGAAGAAGCTCGTCTACATCCATATTTTTCACAGTGTTATAATCTTCAGCCATACCCATAATCGGCTGAGCCATACCTAAGCCGGCTCCTGCGTAACCCGCTATATTTCCTGATATTTTCTTCCAATCTCTCTTTTTCTCTTTCTTTTCCTCTTCCTCACCTTTATTTAGTATTGATTCTTGACCACCTTTGTATGAACCTTCTGTTTTGTCAGACATAATATTTTATTTAAAAATTCTTGAGCTTAATCTATACTTTGTTGACAAAGAGACAATATTAATTTCTTTGCCGTCTCCATTATTAATAATCAACCTAGCTATTGCATATTTACCTCTTAATCTAGCACCATTTGCATCGTAAAGTACAGGGAACTCATAGCCATCATGCCTAGGTCTTACATTAGCATTCATAAGGGCTACTTGAGACACTACACCATCTTCTTTTTCAACAGTAAGTTCTACATTATCTAGTCTTTCATTTGAGTCTATTCTTAAAACGTCAAAAGATTTCCCAAAGTTTCTTTCTGCATTTATAACAACCGAAACTTCTGATGGATTCACCTCTCCTAATATTTTACCTTTAACGTCTCCCGTATAAAGCTCCTCAATAACATAACTATTATCTGCCTTTTTTCCTAATAAATAAAACTCACTTTTTGAGAAAACTAAATCTAAAATCTTTGTAGTATTTTTTAAAACAATACTTGTCATCCAAAAATTTCCCTTATCAGACCAAACAGCCATAAAAGCATCTCTAGGTATTCCTGTTGTAGTTGTGCCTGTATCATCTGATTGAATTAAAACATCTGTATGTTCGTTAAATCCAATCCAATACTCTCTATTATTGAAGTCATATCCCGAAACTATATTAACATCTTTTAACCCCGAGAATGATTCAAACTTATCCAAAAAAACAGAGTGTAGTCCCATTTCTGTAACACTGCTATCTTTTCCTCCTCCAACTCTAAAAGCTTCTCTTTTATTTGCGTCTAAGAAGTATATTGTGTTGTCTGACGTTATTACAGAGCGAATATGTTGTGAGCCGTTTTCAGTTAGTAGAAATTGAGGTTTATTTATTAAAACACTTCTATTTACAACCATTTGATTTCCATCCGACTGCTCAATAATGTTTTTGTTAATTGGTATTACTGATACGGCAAGCTCTTGAACGGCATAAACGTTTCCGTTAGAAAGAATGGTTAATTTCGTCAATGATTCGTAAGTTTCTTCTAAGTCAAATATAGAAGTAGCATCGTACCTGTCAAAACCTTCAATGTCTGATTGATAAACTTTTTGTCTTGAATGAATTATTCTAGCAGGAAACTCTAATCTTTCCGTTTCCGTTTCCGACCTAGAGACCCAAGTTCTATTAATATTTTCAAGAGAATAACTAAAATTATAAGGATACCCATAGTCTATAGCAAATTCACCTAAAGAACGTGTATCTCTTACAGGATAAATAAAAGGACTCGCTTGTAAGCCCAAGTTTACACGAGACTCTAAATAAAGGCTTAAAACTTCTTGATGGTCGGGATAGGCAAAAACTCCATATCCACCCCTAGCACCTGATGTAGCGTTAGTTCCAAGGCTTGTATCTGCTATTTTAAAACTGCCTTTACTAATAAAGCAATCTCCTCCCCAAACCTCTACGTCATATTTTTCATCTACCCCCCTATCAAGAACCACGTATGTTCCTGTGAAGATGTATTGATGAACGGTTTTTTTATCACCATACCTCTCATCAGATAAACCTCTTGTTAAATTAGCAATAGGCACAATGGATGATGCTCCATCGGATAATTCTGTTACCTCATTTGTGATTTTTTGACCATCAAGACCTTGATAAGAGGTTGCACCGCAATTTAACTTTCTCGTTTGACTCTGACCGCTACCAAAATCTAAAAACAAGTCAGGTACTGAAAAATCTAAAAATTCATTTTTTGAGAGCATTGTAAAATCTCCAAACCTGTCGTTTATTAATAATACAAGACCTTTTTGCTGAGTAACATTATTGCTACAGTTTGATAAAGAAGCGTCGTTTAAGCCAAACGTATCCATTCTTTTAAACGGAAAGTGATAAGCCGCAGGGTTTGTAGGGAAAGTATATTTCGCCCCTCTATTTGTCATCTCTCCAAAATCTACCACTCTTGATGTAAGGTTATCGGGTAATGAAACTCTAACATCTGTAGAATTTGCAAACAAAGGATTTCTCATAGAGAACCTTACGTCTCTTTTGTTGGGATACCACCAATTAGACTGCTTGTAGTAATAGTTAGAAGGAGCGTCTGCCCTTAAGCCAAAAGCCATTTGATGGTTCGGAGATGAACCGTCATCAGCCCCTGTTCCTTCAACGTTTAATCTTGGAGTCCTATAAAGACTAACAGCGTCAACTACTTTTATCTCAGAACCGGGAGGAACTACAACAGTCTCAAAATTAATGCCGTCTTGAGACATCATATACTCAGGAGGGACACAATAAACTATTGGCAAGTCGTTATTTCGTTCTTTTAATTGAACTACCCTTTTGCTTTGTGAGGCAGCTACTACCTCAGCCCCTGTTCTTTCAAAATTGCTTGCTATTCCTTTTGTCAGTGGTTTTGGACCAAAAGCCCCAACTCTACTTCCGTCGTATGAAACACAAAAAGTTTCGCTAGAAGGATAAACTGAAGGCATTACGGCTATTGTGGTTATTAAGGGAGACTGCCAAACAATGTCTTTTAATCTTCTGACCCTTACTATAGCAAAAGCTCTAGCCCAATCAGGATGAGAACTAATTCCTGTTATTTTAAGACCTACAGGCTGTATAAACCCATCTGTAACACCAACAGCAGAGTCTGCGTCTTCATCCCATTCAGACATCATGGGAAAAGCTGTGTTTTCACGATTTGGGAACTTCCAATCTATACCTGACTCAACATGAGAATACTCAGCACCTCTTGTTGCTTGTACCGTTATATTACCATTTATAAAATTGTTATAAAAACCTGATGTAGCGAAGTCATCTCTTCTCCAATTAACTAATAAGTGACCATCATAATATATTTCAATTACAGGTAAGTAAACCTGCCCTGCGCCTGAAACCCCTGCTGAGGTTTGTATATTAACATAATCTCCCCTCCTGATACCTAATACACCATTTTCTGTTGCATTTGAGAAACTACCTGAAGGCTTTATTTTTGCAACATTAGTTTTGTGACCAATCACTATGTCTGAAATTGGTGTTGGGGCTGTAAACGGTATACCATCGTTCCTAGAGCGATGCCCTTTAAAATCAAAAGGTACAGGTTGTGACCAACACCCATACTTGTCTTGCCAAGTAATACCAAACCTATAAACTTCATCTCTAAAATAACCCCTTGTGTTTACGGCGTTTAGCGGATTCTTATACCCCCCTTCTACGGAGTTCTCACTATTAATTAAGTCATCAAGTTCAGCATTTGAATCTGCGATAGTAATATTGGTTCCCGGCTCTGTCCAATACATAACATCGGCGCAACCATGCTCTTCACGACCGTAGGTGTTTTTTATTAACTCATATTTAACATCTACTTTAAACTCATTAGTTCCTTCAACATATACAAGTTCTATTTTATCCTTGTCTAGGACAGCATTAAGCTCCTTGACTATTTTCTCTGCAATAGATTTATCAGTGTCACCGGGTTGGGCAATATATTTATACCCCATTATAGATGTATCCGGGTACATTCCAAAAGCTGATGTAGGACCTTCAGGACCCACTTCATAATTATTAGTATTTCGCTGTATATTATTTAATGCCTCAGCCTTCATAACCATTTGGTCATTAGAAGCCCAAATAGTGCCTAACGTAGAGCTTTCTATAAAAGCGGCTTGATAACCTCTAATAGAGAAAGCAAAAACATTTCCCGGTACAGCGTCTTCAATAGACAAGGTAAAATGACGTTCATAAGCTAGGTTTGGGATACCGTTACCGTGACGAACATTGTCAAATCCGAACCCTGTTCCTGCGGAATGAAAATACAAATCTAAATCACTCGGGAGTACAGTTACTTGTGCAATACTGTCTACTTCGGGATAAGGAGCAAAAGGACCGTCTTGGGTGGATAACCCAAACATCTTCCAACGGTATGGCTCTGACAGACCATCAGACGCAGAACCTGATAAGTTACCATTAAATTTTACACGTCCAACACTTGTGTTTTTTGAAAATGGAGCATAAACAGTGCTTTCAAGACCTAATTGCTTTGTAATAGTTTTAGCTTCATCAAATAACGGAAAGTAAGATGGAACAGCTCTATCTGCGTATTTTAAGTTTCCTCTAAATAAAACGTTGTCTTTGGCAATTAATGTTTTAGCAGCCTCTACACAAGCGTCTGTTCCTATTATTTCAGAAATATCTAAAGTTGGTTCTAAGCCTCCACCATGATACTCTATTCTGTCTGTAGCATCAAGAAAAGTCGTCTCAGGAGATGTTATGTAGGCTATAGTTGGAGATGTTAATAATCCATTTGTGTTTTTTATTACACAAAGCTGAAAAGAATCATAAAGTTCTGAATTATAAGTTGTTTTATGAATTTTTAATATTATAGACTTTCTAGTATTTTCATTAGCAACTCCACCATACAACTCATCTAGCCTATCAACGTCTGAATAGTCTAAAGGATAAACAGGTATTGGGTTTGTAAGTAAACTCCAAGTTGTGTGTTTTTTGTTTTTAATATTAAAATATCTATATCCAAATTGATAAGTTCCCGAAGCAAGCTGACCCGAACCATTTTCTTGAGTTACATAAGATATAGGGTCAATAGGAGCATAAGGTATAGCAGTAACTTCCCTAGCGTCTGTTAACACAGTGTCTTTTACGTCTATTCTTCTTAAAACATTTTTGTGGTCTTCCCAATAAACTTTGTCAATATTATTTTCTCCAAAAACACAAGCATCAATAGTCCCTTCCTCGGGAAAGTCAAGCTCATCTTTTGAGTCAGAAGAGGTCTCTAAAAGAGTAAAGCTTTTATCATTTATAATATCATAGAGAATTATTTTACAAACATTGTCGGTTAATGTGTCGTCATATCTTATATAATATAATATGCTTGGGTTTTTTTGTGTTGGACCGGTATACTTTTCATAAGTACCAACAACTCTGAAAGCTCCTAATACATTAACCTCATTTGTTCCTGCGGGCAAAAACGCTTCAACCTCTTTGCTTCCTGATATATTTCGACAAGAGTAAAACTTTCCGTCAGATAAAACAGAAACGTTTACAGGGTTTCTGTATGTAGAATTTTCTTGAAACCTTGGGTCTATATCTTGATTCCAACCTTTGCTGAAGCCATTTTCAAAAACTTTAAACGCCATAAGTATATTTTTCTAAAATCTTGTTATTCTTGAGTTTCTAGCTCTTCTTTTAAAATTAGGTATTCCTGATACCCAACGTCTAAACATGGTGTCAGCACTTAAAGGGTCAGGCATCTTAATATCTCCTCTAATAGCCATTCTTTGTCGCTTCCACTCATCTCTTGCATCAGCAACCTCTGCTAAAGGCAAATCTCTAGTACCCACTCTTCTCCTCCTTTCTCTTTTTAAATATCGGTATTCTATATACGTGATAATAGCCTCTTTCATTTTTTCTTCAACAAGAGGCTCTCCATACTCATCAACAGGATAGCTGTAATAGGAAATCTCCATTTTAGTAACGCCCGACTTAGAAGCGTTGCTGCTAAAGACAAAAGCTTCTTTTTGTTCTGCCACTTTTATTGAAGAACCCTTTGAACGAGTTATATCTGTAGAGGTATCAAAACTTCCTTTAAAGTCTTGCTCTGATTCCAAAACACCACTCTCTGCCATTTGATAATAATATATTTGACCACTATCATCTAATATGTTCATGTCTAAACCATACAGGTAATCATGTGGCTTCATAGCACAAAGATTAGTTATAGGAATACATTTAGTCTTCTTGTCAACCCTGCTAGGTCCTATCTCCCTAAGAGCGTCCCAAGCCCACTCTTTAAATACCAACTCATCTCTCGAATCATCAACATCTAAAGCAATAAAAGCTGAAGAAACTATTTGTTCTAATGTTATTGAAGGATACGCCATTATCGTTGTCGTTGTCGTTGTTGTTGTTGCTGTTCTTGTTGTTTACCGTCATTATCCAAATCTTCAGGAATACCTAAAATTCTTCGCCCAACTTCCTCAACCATCTGAAGAAGTTCCATTATTAGATTTGAACTAATAGGGTACTCATCAGTGTCCTTTAATTTAGAAGTGTTTTCTATAGCTACATATACATTAACTCTACCCCCTCGTTTGAAATTATCAGTACCACCAAATATGGTGAGTTTGTCTGCGGTTCTATAATATACAATATTTTCTCTTGAGGGTTTTCCAAACTTAAGTCTTTTTAGACGGTTTAATTCATTTGGTTTTATTCTAATTATAGTGTTTCCTGCCTGAGTTTCAACCCTGTACAAACCTACATCGTTGCCGTCTATAACTATTGGTTGGGAAGGAAGTGTTACAGTAAATTTAGAGTCACTACATCCGTCAGGACAATCTTTGTCAATTTCTTCTATAGGTACACACTCGTATAAACTCAAAAACGACTCAATAGTTACGGAACCGTTCTCTTTAAATTTATCGTTAATTAATTTTGAGCGACTACTATCTAGCCAAGCTCTAATAAGCCTTCGGTCAATTTGAAAATCGTCAGAAACGTTAGATTGAGTTAGCCGAAGCTCTATGTTTGATATTAAGTCTATAATTTTTGCCATTACACTTCTATTATTCTAACAACGTATGTATTAAACTCTAAACTCTCGTCAGGCTCTATAAGAATGCCTCGATTAAATTTTTTATTGTCGTCTTTGATAACCCCTGAATCTTTTAGGGCATCAAGAAAGAACTTCAACGTTACATTATCGGTATCAATCTTACTGTTAAATCTTACGTGAACCTTAAATCTTTCCATTGGTCGTGGCTTTTGCTCAAGTATTAACCCTTTAAAAAGCGCTCTTCTTTGTTCTTTTAAGCCTTGATTAGCCCTCCAATGTTTGTTTCTTAAATCATTAGTAGAAGTCCATTTACCTTTGTAAACGACCTCTATAATATTATTCATTCTCGTTTATTTCGTTTGTAGCCATACCATAAAAATCCTCCTCCCTAAGCGATACTCCTGCTTGGCGTAAAGCCATAAAGATTATTTTATTAGCAGCTTTGTCTGACAATTCTATCTTAGAATCTGTACTTGCCTTGCTAACCTCAAGATGTTTTTTTAGAACTACAAATTCTACGTTTGACTCTGTTGCAGGGTTAAACTGTATGTATCCATTAAATAATCTGTGAGTCGGATACTCTTCGGTTGGCTTTTTGTAGGTGTTATCTTTTTGCGCCAACCAATCATTGTGTCTTACGAATCTTGACTTTCTTTGTTCTCCTCCGCACTCTTTACTACTAGCTTTTGACGCACTTAGTATGTATGAAAACTCCCTATCAGTAGCTCCGGCTCCTGTTAGGCTTTCATTAATCTCCGTGTCTTTAATCTTTCCGTTTGAATCAGTTCTTACATCGTCAACAATCTCTATAAGCTCTCTAAGCTCTTCTACGTCTCTAATAGAGGCTTCTGCTCTGTGAACCGGCTTGGTGTCGAAATGGTCATTAACAAACTCGACGATAGCCCGATTAAGAAAAAGGTCTATTTCATCATCCGTAAAATACGGAGACGCTGTTTTGTCTATCCAAAGATTAAATAATTTATGTGCGTCATCTATCTCCATAGTTATGCAGAAACTTTAATATAGTAATACAACATTAAATAACTATCTCTTGTATCAACGGGAATATTCGATGTAGTATTTACATCTGTAGACTGTCCTGAAATAGGAACCTCAATAGTAGCGTCTATAGATGTTCCTGCACTGTCTCCCGACCTAGCGACAGCGACGCTAGTACCATCAGAACTAACAGTCTCAAGCGTGGCGTTAACAGTGAAGTTTACATCGTGTGCGTGTTGCGGTAATTGATTTGCAATTAAAGTAACGTTTTCTGCCCCCCCTGTTTGACCAATAGCTCCATAAGAAGGGTCTCCTGATTTATAACCTCTCTGAACTTTTCCTCCTAAATCAGGAAGGTTGAAGGTCGTACTTCCATCTCCTGCTCCATAAGATGTTCCTATAAGGGTGAATAGAGCTGAGTATGTAGTTCTACTTATCGCTCCTCCATCACAAATAAGCCAATTAGCAGAAGGAGGTACACCCGTAGACAAAGTTACAACTTCCCCTAAAAACCTATTATCGGCAGGGTTGACCGCTGCAATAGCTGCTGCGTTAGTCGCTATGTTGGTTGTATTAGTCGCTATGTTGGTTGTATTAGTTGCTAGACTAGCTGTGTTTGTAGCTATGTTAGCTGTGTTTGTAGCTAAACTCCCTTGTAAAGAAACAATGTTCCCCTGTATAGCCGTTATGTCTGATTGAATAGAAGACATATCGGGAACTCCTGCGGAAACACTATTAATATTAGCCTGAAGCGTGTCAAGCTCTGTAGATAAAAAAGAAATAAACTCAGTAGAAAGCTCCACCGTGTAATCGTTATTATCTAGTGAGCTAGGATTAGCAACAGCAGTGACAAGTTTTGCCGTTAGTGATTTTATAGTCTGTGTCTTATCCTTTACAGTAGGCAAGTTTTTTATCTGTGCCGCATAAGTAAATCCGTCATTGGGAGGCGTGTTGTTTTTGGCATTACTCCCGCTTGCTGTTTTAACAAGACCTTGGTAGGATTCGCTAGCAGTATCTTCTTTGTTTAGGATAAAAGTTATAGAGTCAAACAGCTCCTTAAAAGTTTGCTCAGTAGGACTATCTTTATCACGAAATCTAGTACCCGGAACTTTAGTCCCGTCCGCATTTATTATTTGCGTTTTTTCTCTAAAATAACTCTTCTCTTTTCTACTTGCCATTTTATTAAATTTTAATATTCTACTACTTTTTCTCTAATGTCAGAAGCCATGTTTGCGTGATGAAAAACTATGTTAGGAACAACACAAAAAGAGTTACCCCTAATTTTTTGAAAGCTTAGAGTCATTTCATCAATAGGACACTCGCTTCTCTCTAACTCTTCTAAATAAAGGTCGTACATGGTCTCGTTTACAGCATAAGCTTGACAACACCAAGCACCCCTTAATCTATGAACAACTCCGCTGTACCATTTTGTAGGAACCTCGTGAGTTGAGTTTAAATGAAAAAAGTCAAAATCTTTCGGAAGGTGTTTAACAGACTCCTTGTAGATAGAACCAAAGTTTTGTATAAAGTCTACATCGTCTTCCATTATAAAAACATTTTTCCAACCTTCTTTTTTTGCTTTTTCAATCAATCTTTTTGTTGTGTAAACCAATCCCGCAGCATTCCTATTCCAACCTTGGTACGGTTTACCATTAAATTTAGCGAATTTACTTCTTCCTGAAGTTGCCTTCCAAAATTCGTAATGTTCACCTTCAATCATTCCTAGTTTTTCCTCTAGTCGTTTCTTAGTTGTAGAGCGTCTGTCTTTAGACTTTGGTAAGTTTATGACAAATACTCTATCAAAGTTTTCTTGTATCATATTTATGTTTCATTTGTTACGTATTCAAGTCAACTGTTGGGTCTGAGCCTGTTACGTTGTTGCTTATAAAGTTAATCAACAATGGGTATCCATCGTGAGTCCACTGAAAAGCTTTGTTTGTTGGTGGACCAAATAACCTGTATTCAGCATCAGTATTCCCGGCAGCAGTACCACCTCCATCAGCTCTTTGCGCACCACTACCTCCTGCTGACGTATCAAAAAACGAACCTGCTCTTTGATAACCAATAGCTATTTGGTTAGTGTTGTTATTTGTTTGACTAGCAGAGCTAGTAAGTCTTTTACCGTCGTTAGTTAACACACTACCTCCTGCTTGGTCAGGATTTAATGTTCCTACGAACAACTGAGGAACATACCAATCATCCTCTGTTATTGTAGCTGAAGTTTGATTAGGAACAATAAAAGAAGCTCCGTGCAAAACTGACTCAAAAGTTTTATTTCTAATACCTCTAACAAAATCACACCCTACTAATCTCCAAGAGTTGCTTGCCGTATCAACAAAAGTTAAATTAGCACACTCATCTCCAAAGGCGTTTCCTCTTCCACCTACATTTTCAAAAGAAATATTCTCACAACTTGTTCCAAAAGTATTGTTATCCATTTTAGAATATGGAGAAACGTAAGATGTACCAAACCCAAGGGCTTCATCCCTGTCTCCCAACATGTTTATTAATGTACAACTTTGAGCAAATCTATTGTTACTACCTCCGTAAATCTGAATAGAAGAACAGTTAGACTTAAAACTATTATTACTTCCTTTAAAAACAGTTATGTTTGCGTTGTTTTTACCTAATACGTTATAGCTAGCGTCTCTCACAAAGTAAATAGCTGAAGAATCACACCCTACTTCATTGTTTGAAGAATTGGAAATAGAAACTATTCTCTCACTGTTCGCTCCTACTTCTACGTCATCGGCTGAAATACCTAAGTAGTGCCTAACTAAATAACCGAAATTATTGCTAGTAATACTAAATCCATATATGTTTTCACAAGACCCATTTATTACCACCGCTGTACTAGATTTTACAATAGCCTTAGAAGAGCTTGCCCCTATTTTAACATCACTAGACGCATTAACAGTTGTTTTGGAGACAGACTGTCCAATAGAAACTCCTGAAGAGTTTACAAGTAAAACATCTGTAGTATCTTTTTGTATGATTACATTCTTAGATAAAGCATCAATAGATTGATGATAAGCTATTGACGACCCGTCGTGAGCTATAGTCGTATCTGCTATTTGAATAGAGACATCTCCATACATATCTTCATCAATCTGAGTTATAGCGCTCAAGGTATCTGCGTTTGCTTCAGCAGAAGATACAATATTAGTCGTTGTAGAGTTTACAAAATACCAACCTGCCGAAACAGTAGAGCCTGCTACATTATAGTAAATAATATCTCCCTTGTTTTTTGCAACAGGAGTAGTTACCTCAACACCAACCTTACTTAATCCGTACCTAGCAACATAGTTATTTCTAAAGTCAAAAAACGCTTCAATATTTTTATCAACATCTCTCCTGTACTTTATAAAACCACTTCTTGATGTAGCGGTAGTAGATTCGGTGTCATCCGTAAAATCGTAAACTATAATATCTTTAGGATGGTTTAGAGACCTAGCAGACCCAAAAAAACTATTATTGTTTTTAGCAACAATAGCTAATTGCTCCGTAATGGCTGTGTAACCCGGAACAGAAGTATTTAACGTAGGTGTAGATACTGAACCAACTAAAGAAACGGTTTCATAAGGAAAAATATATATAGTTCCCGGTTCTAAACTTGAAGAACCAACAAGAGTTGCTAAATCAGCATAACTAGCCATGATTTCTACCTTACCACAAAGAGTATCTATAGTATCTTCAAAAGAAGAACGGATGTCTTCTGCCGAAACTTCAAAAGTCGTATTGGTAAAAATCTTGCCATCTATTGATGTTTTTAACGCACTTTTACTTCCTAAATCTGCCATTTTTTTGTTTTTTATGTTGTCTGTTCTGTAACATTATTTGTTGTAAACTCATTAGTTGTGAACTCTCCATAAGGAGGGTCTATGTTGCTTATTGTAATAAAAAAATCACTAGGAGAGCCTATTGTTATTGGCGCTGTTTCAGGTGGCTCCACTATTGGTTCTGTTGCAGGATTTGGCTGTATTTCAATACCTGAGCAAGGACTTTGTAAATATCCCAACTCAAGAATAACCCAATTAGAGTCATCGATTAAACACTTAGCCTTGTCCCAATCCCCTAATCCGTCTTGGATAGCCGCTTTTAAAACATAACCAACCAATCTTCTTTCAAGAATAGCAATCTTATCATCAAATTCTTTTTGAGTATATGTTTTATCTTCTTTTCCCATTAGCAACCACAATTACACTTTAAAGGTTCACAAATAGTATGTCCTAAATTAACTACTTGCTGAATCTCAGCTTCTTCGTAGTTATTCTTTTTCATTACGGATATAGCTTTGATTACGTTTTGAATCGTTGCCGCATCATCATAAACATTCTTACTGTTCTTACAACACTCCTTCTTGCTTAAAAGACTTACAAAACAACATTCAAAATTATCTATATCATAACACCAAGAGAAAAAGTCATTTTCGTCTACATTGTAATCACATCCGGAAACTACGGTCAAAACAGACGTATATTCACCACCCTTCTCAATAGCTTTATAAACAACCTCATTTGACGCTGTTTCGCTAGGTATAGACATAGAGGATGCGTTTGCTGTTTTATTTGAATAAGTAAAAGCTCCTTCCCAAGCTAGCGACGTATCTGTACTCACTGTAAAAGGAACTCCTGCTTCTTTTGCGGTAAGGGTTACAACTCCACTAGCGCTTGTAGCTGAAATGTATTTGTAAAACAAGCTTGTTGTATCTGTAACAGCGTTAATAGCTTTAGCTACTCCCCTAGCTACACACTCAGCAGTGTTATCACTCTCAACAGTATATTCAACAGTGTTTCCACAAAAACTTAACGAAAGTTTTTCACCCTCCTTATACTCTGCGCTTGTAAATGAAATTTCATCAACTTGTTTAACAGCTCCTAAATCTAAAGGACTTCCATCGGGACCATATAGAGACATGTTTCTAGCGCTAACTAAAGGAGCTGTAGATATAGTTCCTGTAACAGGCGTTATGCCCGCTGTTGAATCAATATCCGTTGAGCCTCCCGACCAAGAACCGTCGTAAGCATAAACGCTAACGTACCAATCTTTAAAACTTGTTCCGTCAGGTTTTATAAGTTTTGCTTTTATACCCGAGTTTTCGTTGTTTATTTTATCAATAAACGCTAGGTACTGAACTTCAGGATTGATGATGTTTCCTGCTCCATCTGTTGATACGCTTAAGGTAACAGTTGTGAAATTATAAGAATCAAAATCAAAATTAGAAAAATTAAATGTTGTGTTTGCCGTCGGAAGACCACCTGAATAGTCGTGAAACCTGAATTCAGCAGAAGGAAAAAACCCTTCTTTTACGTAGTCAGTTTCATCAGGAATAGTTATGTTTGGACAGCTTTCTACTGAACTCCCTAGTGTTAAATTTAATACTCCCATATCGTAATAAAAATACAAATAATATCAAGTTAATTGCAAGAGAACTAACAGATACTTTGATTAGTTTAAATTATTTACCATTTATAATATCCACCGCATCATCAGCCTCTATAAGACCCTTATACAGTAAATAAACAGCAGCGGCTATCTGTATAACCCTTACGCTGCTTTTAATTATCTTCTTAGCCTTTGATGTCTCAGCAATAGTCTCAATCATTGGGTCTAATTTTGGAACTCCTTTCCAAACCAACTTAGCAACTTTTAATAGTTTCATAATAAACAAATTAAATTAAACATCAAATTGATAAACTTTAGGCTTGTCTTCGTCTGACATTACATCTAAATGAACCCAAGTTATAGGCTTGCCGTTTAAATTTCTTTCTAACCTTATCTTGCAAGGTATTTTACTAGGGTTTTTTACAATCCACTCCCTAACCTCAACAGCAGTCATTCCTGATACATCAAAATCTACAGCTTTTCCAAACATGTGAGCCGACAGATAAATATTTTCTCTTGAGGTTACTAACGGGCTTCTATTATGCCTTAATCCTCTCTGTGTAAACCTACCTCCGTAAATCCAATTATTTACAGATATTGGAACTCCTAATTCATTTCTAATAGCCAATAAACAATCTAGTAATTTTTCATCCATAAATCTCCAAGCCGACTCACCAAACTTGTCATAAACACCCTTGTCTACAAGCTCTTCAATTCTAAAAAAATCTTTAATCGTTTTAATCCTCTTCATTGTTCCATGTTTATAAAAGCTATAATCACAGCCCACAAAACTTGTATTGCTATTATAATTCCATAAACTGTAGCCCACTTCTGTTTTTGTAGGTATATTTCTTTTTGAGCGTCCTCCATATTTGATGGACTCCATACTTCAGAAACCTCTTTCTTCCACTGCCTGAGAGCTTTAACTTCCTCTCCATTAATCTTAAGCTTCTCCACAGCAAATTTAAGCTCGTCTAAAGACTTTCTAGTTTCTTTATTACAGTCGTACAACTGTTTTAGTTTCTCTAATATAGAGTTGGCATATTCAGACCAACCATCATTATTTTTTTTATCTCCTATACTCATTTGTTCTTGTATAATCAACAAATAATTATTCTTCTCCTAGAGCTTCCACTATCACTTAAACCCTTTATCTCTGTTCTGTCTAACGATACAGTTCCGCTAGTAGATGTAGACCTTAAACTTATTGTGCCTGCGCTATGACCCGCATCAGCACTAATAGCTCCCGTTGCTACCTGTCTATTAGTATTATGAGTAGTAAAAGTTCTGTTAGTTCCTTGTGGTATTTGTTGAGTAAGGACAGCATTAATACTACAAGATGTAATCATTATTAATGAATCCTCTTCAACCGTTAAATCTTTAGTATTAGGGGTTGCTGAAGCACCACTCCTAGAGCTAGCACCTACACCACCTGAGCCTGTAAAGCTTCTAATGTGAATACTAATAGGATTCCATTGTGAGCCGCTAAAGCTAACAACTAAATCATTATTTCCTGTTGGCGGATTCTCTAAATAATAAAAACACATTCTCTGACCTAAACCACTTCTGTTAATTTGGTATAACTCTGTCATGGCTTGCCCTCCATAAGTACACCCTGAGTAAGTTTTACTGTTACTCATAGTAAACTGAGCAATAATTAAACCGTCATCACCCGTGTTATGGGTATGGGCTTGAGTTTTAGAACTAGCTCCCGGAGTAGGATTGGCATTTGTTGTATTTCCTTTAGTCGCCGTTGCCATTATAGTTGACTTATATCAGTTACCTTTATTAAACCTAAATCCTCCACGTCGTCTGTCTGAGTCCTAGCCTCGTGAACATATTCATATTCTGAAAAAAACTCACCAACACCAACACTTCCTAATTCAATATTAGTTTTGTTTTCTCCCAAAAACTTACCTAATGTCGAATCGTAAGACTTATTGATTTCATTTATAATATTAACATCTTCAGTATGACCAACATCTGTATACTTAAGACCGTCTGTTCCCTCTAATTCTATTTTGCTAATTATAGTCTTCATTTTAGTCCTCTGTATAAGTTATTGTCATTTTAAGACCTGTCGGAGTTCCGTTAATAGCGCTCGCTTGATATTGGATATAATTATCAGCAGTACAAGTAGCGTCGTCAAAGCTCGTAATTGTTTGCTTTGTTGTTGTGGCTACTTTGTCGGCTGACCATAAATCAGTACCTCCACTATGATTAATATTAAAGGTTGTTGATGTTGCGCCAACTCCCTCAACAACCACCTTAGTTATTGTAATAGCAACTCCCGGCTCCCATATTCCAAAATCATCAGTAGCTATTGGGTCGGGTACAAATATACTTTTAGTAAGTTCGGGTAAACCGCTTATTTTCTTTGCGTTTATGTTTGGTGTTGCACTCATACCTTAATTATTTTCTTTTTGTTCTAACCACTCTACGTACTCAGCGGGAGGTGTATCATACCACTTCCAACCATCTTTTTCAATCTTATTGTCTACTGATAAAGTAGTACCATCGGGAAATGAAATCTTATTTCCTGTAGTCCATATATCAAATTCTTCTTCGTATTTATAAAACATAATCTTTTTAATTAACTTACTA
>CERA01026033.1_pt1 | contig 29540 bp, 40 predicted proteins | sample 530881 | NCBI WGS metagenome assembly CERA01 (sample SAMEA2621061, study PRJEB7988) | marine metagenome | biome: marine biome (ENVO:00000447); feature: deep chlorophyll maximum layer (ENVO:xxxxxxxx); material: "saline water (ENVO:00002010), including plankton (ENVO:xxxxxxxx)" | depth 50 m
CTGGCTAGCGTTGCCCAGGGGGTGGCCCCCGCTCGGTGACTGATGTGTGCCGCCGAGGACCTACGTATGGACCCACTCGGTGGGCTTGTCAAACACAAATTGTCACATTATCGAAAGTTTTTTTTCGGTTTGAGGCTGACTGCGGGTTTCCAGTGGCCACCAAATCCCATTGATTTGTCAGGAGGTGAATTTAAGCTGTTTTTTGGACGTGTTTTTACATGCGCTGCGAATCGTCATTTTCGGGCGCTACTGCAAGAAAAACGAGTCGGTTTGTAATGTTTTCAATGACTTAATTTTTTTGGGGGTGTCGACCTGGTCGCACGCTGCGTGTCACCCCCGCCTGAAAAAAAAGGAGATTCGGACGATGTCAGACAGTTTGAAAGTGGTGGGCGGCACCGACAGCGGCAAGCAGTCGGGCAAGGGGCGGCGACCACTGACCAGCAAGCAGCAAGCATTCGCTGATGGCGTGGTCTCAGGTCTCAGTCAGAGCGAGGCCTACCGGCGCGCTTATTCGGCGGCTGGCATGAAAGCATCAGCCGTCCATACCGAGAGTAGTTCATTGGCTGGCCACCCTGAGGTTGCCCGAAGGATCGCGGCGGGATTAGCGGAGAAGGAACGGGCAGCACAGCGCAGCGGCCTCTCCCGAAGGGCAATGGTTCTTGAGAGGCTGGAGCATGAGGCCATGAACGCAGAGGCTGATGCGGCCCGTATCAGGGCACTCGAATTGCTGGGGAAACATGAGCGGCTATTTGTGGACGTGGTAGAGAATCAGGAAGACACTCGGACGGCTGATGACCTGCGCGAAGAACTGGCGCAGCGGCTGGCTGGTCTGACCGCTCGAGTCACTGGTGACTCGTAGCAGCACGATGCGCTGCGCGGCGGGCGGCGGGATGGCAGTCAGGCAAAAAGACCCCGCCCCTAAACGGCCAACTGTTTCTGGCGTCAGAAGCCGAGGGGCCACCCCCTGTGCTGCGACACAGCGCGTGTCAGGCACGCATGTATGCTGTTTCACTCAAACGATTAGCTGATTTTAATAGACCCCCCCTATTACTTCTTTTTCCCAATGGGATGAAGTGTGCCCCCACCCCTATAAAACAATCTGACATGATGTAGGTTTACAGTGGGCCTATAATGTGCTATAAAATCACAGGGAGAAAAGTCTATGGCAGTTCCTGATGATTATTCAGTAAGGCAGATTATGTCGTATGAATGCCATGAATGGTTTCTAAAAAAACACTATGCAAAACGATTGCCGTCTACTTCATATGCTTTTGGTCTTTATAGAAATAAAGATAGTTTGCTTATAGGTGTTTGTAGTTATGGCAGACCGATGAGTTCAACATTGGTAAGTGGTTCGTTTAATGGGCTATACCAAGATAATTTTATGGAACTAAACAGGTTGATCATAACAGATGATGCAGAAAAAAACGTACTGTCTTTTTTTGTATCGCAAACTTTAAAAAAATTACAGTCACCAAGTGTAGTAGTTAGTTATGCAGATAGCTCTCAGCATCATCACGGATATATTTATCAAGCGACAAATTGGATATACACAGGTTTAAGTAAAAAATTTAAAGATTATGCTGTTGAAGGATTAGAACATATGCATCACAGCTCTATTGAAGATAGTGTTGGCAGGTATGACAAGAATAAAAACATTAATAAACAAGAGTTACTAAAAGAAAGATATGGAGACAGGTTGTACATGAAAGAACGTGCAAGAAAGCATAGATATTTTTATGTATTAGGGAACAAGAAACAACGAAAAGAAATGGTAAAAAATTTAGCTTATACAGTAAAACCGTATCCAAAGGGGGATAACAAAAAGTATGATGCTTCATACACACCATCTACACAAGGAGTTTTATTTCTGTGATACCACCTAGTAACTGCCCTTGGTGTGGCGAGTTCACTCACTATAACTTTGTGAGGGGTCACTACGTTTGTTTGAGATGTAGCAGACCAGTGTCAGATTGCTGTGACGGTGAAACTGCTAACGATCAAAAACAGTTAAACAGTCAGAGGGACACTGTTAATAACAGTTCTTATAACAGTTAATATTTTTTTTGTTAATAACTGATAACAGATAATAACAGTAACTGTTAATAACAGGGTTAACCAAATAACATTTTTTTGGAGGTTTGTCAAACTTGTCAATGAACACTTTCGGTAAACGACTAACAGTCGCTATGAAGAACGCTAAGAAAAGTCAGACTGACATCGCCCGTGATCTATCTGTGGCACAGGCTTCGGTTAATGCTTGGGTATGGGATAAGAACTGGCCCACCATGAAAAATCTTCTAGCTCTCGAATCTCATCTTGATGTGAGCGTAAATTGGCTTTTGGTAGGAGAAGAAGGAATGCGAAACAAATTTGATTACTACCCTACCCCAGCTACCATTATCTGCGAACTGGGCAGACGCATAGGATGGGATGCTTGCTCCTTCTGGGAGCCGTGTAATGGTGGTGGGCATATGAGTGATGGTATGAAGTCTTTTGGATTTAGTGCCATCAGAACGGATATACAGGATGGAGAGGACTTCTTTTCATATGATGAGGCACTCCATGAGAACCTGATAACCAATCCACCCTTTCGTCAGATACGAGAGTTTATAGATCATGCCTTTGCGATTGGGGTGAAGCGTATGGCTCTGGTTTGTCCTGAGCGGTTATGGGCATGTCGAAAAGGAAACGAACAGTTTAGGAGGCACAGACCTGATGTGTTCGCCATGATGGACTGGCGCGAAGATTATTTAAACAAAGGAGGGAAACCGGATCGTGCCCTCGCTGTTTCTATCTGGAACTCCCCTTGTGCTGATTCTTGTAGCTTTGATATATGGTCGAGAACTTTGTAATCAGTTTATATTTCTTGATCGTGTCGATTGGAGGTATAGTCTTCTCATGCGTTATGCTTTCCATACTCATAGCTGTTCTGGTATTTATTATTAAGGAAGGCAGGTAAGCCATGCCGATTATCCATCTCTTTCGAGACAAGAAGCTAGTCGAGCGTGTGAAGCAGCTAGAAGATGACCTCAAGGATATTGTTGATGTTGCTCGCATATCTGAAGGCCCAGCCGCATCTTACTATGGTATGATGGCGCAGAAAGCTCTTGATGGCTCAGACGAACAATGAAAGTATTTTATATACTCGTGAGCTTATTGTGGTACGCACCATCCTTTGACAATGAGCCATCTTTCCGTATAACGCATTTGAATGGTAAGCCTTTATTCTTTACGTCCAAGGAAGCATGTTTGAAGCATGTTCATGGAAATCATAAATATATTAAAATGTTTGTGGATAGCTACTACGAGGGTAAGGCAACTTCTAACCACATAGTTTGTGAATCTTTTGAATTTACACCTGCGTCTTTAAGCGAGGGAAAATATGAAAGGCAAATTTAACGGAAGAATTTCTGCACAGTTCACCGCACCAAAGACGTGGGTTCTTGAAAAGCCACTTTCTTTTGAAACGAGATCACTGGGAAAACATGAAGTTGATTTGCTTCTTCGCATAGGAGCGAATGTTGCTTCTCACCTTTCTAAAGTTTTGGGAAGGGTTACATGTGACAAGGGCATGAAGACTGATCTTGCATCAGTGCCAAGGATTGTCTGGTCATTTATTTCTCCTTGGGATGTTGCCCGTGCTGCTGTCATTCATGATCACCTGTATGCGTCTCTCAGGCAGTATTATAACGGCATTTACAGAGACAAGAAGAAATGGAAAGAAGCCCGTAAGCTTTCTGACGATGTGTTTCTTTGGGCCATGCAAAGCGCACACCCACCCGTACCAAAGTATAAGATATGGTGTGCATACTACGCCGTAAGAATTTTTGGGCGTTGGCCAGCATCTGCCAAACCTGATCAGGCTGAGAAGTAAACATGGACCTGTCTTCTGTCGATATCGATGCGATAAGTCATGATGACAGGATGGAACTTCTTTCTCTTGTTGAGAAACTGGAGAAGGCTGAAACCCGCGAACTCTGCCACAGCGAGTTTATTCCTTTTGTAAAATCTGTGTGGCCAGCTTTCATTGAGGGGCGGCACCACGAAATCATGGGGGAAGCCTTTGAGCGGGTTGCGAAGGGAGAACTCAAACGCCTGATCGTAAACATGCCGCCCCGTCATACCAAGTCTGAGTTTGCCAGCTATCTTCTCCCTGCTTGGTTTCTTGGGCAGTACCCAGAAAAAAAGGTTATCCAGACAGCGCATACAGCAGAGCTTGCAACTGGGTTTGGTCGAAAGGTTAGAAACCTTTTCCAAGACGAATCATTTAAAGATATCTTTCCTAATGTATCGTTAAGGGCAGACTCAAAAGCGGCTGGTCGCTGGAACACAAACATGGGAGGTGATTACTTCTCTATCGGTGTGGGCGGTGCTGTAACAGGTAAAGGTGCTGACCTGCTCATCATTGATGATCCGCACTCGGAACAAGATGCACAGTCTGGTGCGTATAACGCTGAAGTGTTTGATCGTGTGTATGAGTGGTACACCTCAGGCCCACGGCAACGACTTCAACCGGGAGGAGCTATCGTCATCGTTATGACACGGTGGCATCAACGTGACCTGACAGGGCAAATCCTCAAAGCATCTATTGAACGGCATGGATCAGATGAGTGGGAGCTTATTGAGCTTCCTGCCATCATGCCATCAGGAAACGCCTTATGGCCTGAGTTCTGGCAGATAGAAGAACTTGAAACCCTCAAGAATGAACTGCCTGTCTCGAAGTGGTCAGCCCAGTATCAGCAAGACCCCACCAGTGAACAGGGTGCTATCATCAAAAGAGAATGGTGGAAAAGATGGGAAAGAGATGAGCCACCACCCTGTGACTTCATGATCCAGTCTTGGGATACGGCGTTTCTGAAAACTCAAAGAAGCGACTACTCAGCTTGCACTACATGGGGTGTGTGGTTCAACGAAGAAGAAAACAAGCATAACTTAATTATGCTAAATGCGTTTCAGGATCGTTTGGAGTTTCCTGAACTCAAACAAAAAGCATACGAACATTATGTTGACTGGTCACCAGATGCTTTTATTGTGGAAGCGAAGGCGACAGGATTGCCACTGATATTTGAATTACGGCAAATGGGGATACCCGTTGCAGACTTTACGCCAAGCCGTGGTAACGATAAGATCGCCCGTGTTAATGCGGTTGCTGATCTTTTTTATTCTGGCATCGTGTGGGCACCAGAAACAAGATGGGCTGAGGAAGTGATCGAACAGTTTGCGTCTTTTCCATCGGGGTCTCACGATGACTTAGTTGATTCAAGCACCCAAGCATTGTTGCGTTTTAGACAAGGCGGCTTTGTTCGCGCAGCGAGCGATGAGGTGGAACAGGAATATTGGCGTGATACTGTAGAGTATTACTAATCGGAAGGAAGATACGATGGCCATCGAAAAGCCTCTGGTAAGTGGACCGTTTCCCGAAGAGATGGAAGGAACGGTAGAAGTTGAGACGGAAGAAGAGCCTGACCTATCAATAGGAGTTTTGAATCCTGACGCTGTTTCTATTGAGACAGAAGATGGTGGTGTCATCATTGAGTTTGATCCACGCTCTGAAGATGAGGATGCGGATGGTCAAGCGCATAACGCAAACCTCGCTGAGTTTATGGAAGAAGGAGACCTTCAGAACTTGGCAACGGACCTTGTGGGTCTGTTCGATTCTGATCGCATGTCCCGTAAAGACTGGGAGATGACATACATAAAAGGTCTCGACCTTCTTGGCCTCAAGATCGAAGATCGCACCCAACCATTCCCCGGTGCTTGTGGTGTCTTTCATCCCGTTCTCACCGAAAGCATTATCAGGTATCAAGCGCATTCCATGATGGAAACCTTTCCCGCATCTGGTCCTGTAAAGACCCAAGTGATCGGAGAGATTAATACAGAAAAAGAAGAGCAAGCAGTTCGTGTGCAAAACGAAATGAACTTCCAAGTAACGGAAGTCATGACAGATTATCGTAGTGAACATGAGCAGCTTTTATTTCACCTTCCCCTCGCTGGCTCTGCATTCAAGAAGATTTATTACGATGTGGATATGGGCAGAGCTTGCGCTGTCTTTGTGCCAGCAGAAGACTTGGTTGTTGCTTATGGTGCAACAGACCTGAGAAGCTGTGAGCGTTTTACTCATGTCATGAAGAAGACATCAAACGAAGTGAGAAAGCTTCAGGTTGCTGGCTTCTATCGTGATATTGACTTGTCAGAACCGTCTCCCGATTACAGCAAAATACAAAATGCCTATGATCGTATCCAAGGTGATGACCCATCTGTTGAGTATGATGATCGATACACGCTCTTGGAAATGCATGTAGACCTTGACCTTGAAGGCTATGAGGACATGAAGGATGGGGAGCCTACGGGCATCGCATGTCCGTATGTAGTCACCATCGATAGCCAAGCCCGTGAGATACTTTCCATACGCAAGAACTGGAACAAAGACGACGAGCGCAAGATGCGCCGAATGCATTTCTCTCATTATAAATTTATGCCGGGGCTTGGTTTCTATGGTCTTGGACTAACGCATATGATTGGCGGTATGGCCAAATCTGCCACATCTATCCTGCGTCAACTGGTTGATGCGGGTACATTGAGCAATCTACCAGCAGGTCTCAAGACAAGAGGACTGCGTATCAAAGGAGATGATTCACCCATATCACCGGGTGAGTTTCGGGATGTGGACGTTCCCGGTGGTTCAATCAGGGACAACATCAGCTTCATGCCATACAAGGAACCGTCAGGAACTCTCTATCAGTTACTGGGCACAATCGTTGACGAGGCCCGTAAGTATGCGGCTGTCCCCGATATGAATATCGGAGAGATGACCAATCAGGCTCCCGTTGGATCAACCCTAGCCATACTTGAACGGTCTATGAAAGTAATGTCTGCCTGTCAGGCAAGGCTTCATGCATCTCTCAGAAACGAGTTCAAGATACTTGCGGGTGTTATCAAAGATTTCTTACCAGATGCTTACGACTATGAGATGAATAAAGATGCAAGCCGTAAGAAAGATTTTGATGAGCGCATTGATGTAATCCCTGTGTCTGATCCAAACGCAACGACAATGGCGCAACGGATCATGCAGTATCAGGCAGCGTTGCAGTTAGCGCAGCAAGCCCCGCAAATGTATGACCTTCCTCAGTTACACAAGCAAATGCTTGAAACGCTTGGTATACAAAACGTCGATAAGATTATTCCTGTGGGTGCTGAGGTCATGCCAGAAGACCCCGTCAGTGAAAACATGAACATCATAAACATGAAGCCTGTGAAAGCTTTTGCTTATCAGGACCATGAAGCGCACATCAGAACCCACATGTCTGCCATACAAGACCCAAAGATACTCAAGCTTGTCGAGCAGTCGCCTAACGCAAACGCAATACAAGCGGCACTTGAAGCGCATCTTCGCGAACATCTGGCATTCCAGTATCGCGACGAGATTGAAGATCAACTGGGTGTCGAACTGCCACCAATTGGTGAGCCATTACCACGCGATGTAGAACAGAGACTTGCTGGTCTGGTTGCTGCTGCCGCCGAGAAGCTTCTGAAGAAAGATGTGGCTGAAGCACAAGCAGAAGAAAACATGCAAAAGGCACAAGACCCTGTTGTTCAGATGCAGCAAGAAGAGCTTCGGTTGCAAGCAGCAGATATTGAGCGCAAGGCAAAGGCAGATCAGATGCGTGTTGAGGCTGACATCCTCAAGACACAAACCACGGCAGAGACCGAAAGAAAGAGGATTGCGTCTCAAGAAAAAACCACAGGCGCTCAGATCGGAGCCAAGATTGCAACAGAAAGCATGAAGGCAGAAGTAAACAGCAAAGAGACATCTTCCAAAGAAAAGATTGAAGGTGCAAAACTTGGCGCAAAAATAGCAGAAGATTTACTGGAGGCAGCAGAAGATGGCAGCAAAGAAGAAAGCTAAGTCACGGGTTAATGAGGCAGGAAACTATACCAAGCCTACCATGAGGAAGCGTCTCTTCAATAAGATCAAGGCAGGTGGAAAGGGTGGCAAGCCGGGACAATGGTCGGCACGAAAAGCCCAGATGCTTGCCTCACAATACAAGAAGGCTGGAGGAGGATATAAATAATGAGCAAGAAGTCAGTTGATGCACCAAAGGGATATCATTGGATGAAAGCTGGCAAAGGTTTTAAGCTGATGAAAAACCCTCCCGGTGGATACAAGCCACATAAAGGCGCAAGCAAGAAAGCGTCATTTGAAATTCAAACGGTTCATAAGAGTAAGTAATGGCTCTCAAGAAATCACAGAAGTCGCTCAAGAACTGGACAAAGCAAAAGTGGAGAACCAAGTCTGGTAAGCCTTCCACACAGGGATCAAAGGCAACGGGAGAAAGGTATCTCCCTTCTTCTGCAATCAAATCTCTAAGTTCAAAAGAATATGCTGCAACCACAAGAGCAAAAAGAGCGGGAACTAAAAAGGGGAAGCAGTATGTACCCCAACCAAAAAAAGTTGCAAAGAAAACAAGGAGACATCGCAAGTGAGTTTAGGACAGGATCACATATTGATTCGTCTACACAAGTTTATCACCGAACAATTAAATGATGGCGCAGACCATCTGGCATCTGGTGGTGCGAGAAACTTTGATGAGTACAGCCGTATGGTTGGACGCATCGAAGGCATTGCTATGGTGGAAAGGGAACTCAAAGACCTTTCCAGTAAACTTGAAGACGATGACTAAACAGGAAACCGCTGTGCCTGTATCAATTCAGCGCGAAACGAGCATTGCTCGCGAGGAACGACCATATGACAAAAGTCAAAGAGAAGAAAGATTCGACTGTCGAATTTGATAAAGACCTAGAGAAGCAAACAGCTTCTCAACTTCCTAAGCCATGCGGTTATAAGATTTTAATCGCTCTTCCTGAAATAGAAGAAACCACTGAAGGCGGTATTATTAAACCAGATCTTGTTCGAGAGATTGAAGAATACTCGACAGTGGTTGGTTTTGTGATGTCGCTGGGTCCAGATTGTTATAAAGGTGACAAGAAGTTCCCATCAGGAGCCTACTGTAAAGAAGGCGACTTTATTTTGTTTCGGGCATTTCAAGGAACTCGCATCCGCATTCATGGAAAAGAGTTTCGCTTGATTAACGATGATAATGTTGAAGCCGTGGTGGATGATCCCCGTGGCATCAAGAGGGCTTAGACATGGCTGAAGAAAAGCAAGAAGTAGTTCAAGAGGCTCAAGAAGAGCTTTTTGAAATTGAAGTCATTGATGATACGCCAGAAGAAGATCGGCCTTATGTAGCTGATAAATCTTCTGACGGTTCTGAAGTTGATGATGAGATCAAAGGTCTTGGTAAAAGAGCGCAAGATCGTATTGGTCAGTTGAAACGAGAGTTTCACGACAAGAGACGGGAAGCTGACGCTGCACAACGTATGCAGCAAGAAGCCATCAATGTTGCTCAAACAATCCGTCAGGAAAATGAGCAGCTAAAGGCGCTGCTCAAAAACGGTAACACGGCTTTGTTTGATGTAACGAAAGCTAAGAATGATGCAGACCTTGCCTCTGCACAATCAAGGCTTACGGCAGCATACGATGAAGGAAACGCTGAAGAAATTGTTTCAGCACAAACTGCTCTTAACGAGTTAATGTTTGATGGGCGCAAACTACAAGAAGCAATCAGCCAACGAAATGTGATTGCTGAACAACCTGCTCCTCAGGCTGCACCTGCTCAACAACAGCAACAGCCAGATATTACGTTAACAGAAAAGGATGCTGATTGGATTAGGAGGAACCCTTGGTTTCAGAAAGATCAGAAACTAACTGCCTATGCAATGGGTTTGCATTATGAGCTTACCCAACAAAAAGGTGTTCATCCTAATGGTTCTGAATATTACAAGATGATTGATGAGGAAATGAGAAAGCATTTTCCTATTGACGAAATAAACCAAAATTACCAGAATGGTACTGGAGAAGAATTTGTTTCTTCTGATGTTCGTGAGTCGTCAGACGCAGATAACATTTCTGTAGATGTCGAGTCAGAAGAAGCAATGGCCCCCGTGGTTGCGCCAGCTACTCGTAGTAGTAACAAAAAACCAACGCGAGCCAGACTCACGAAAACCCAAGTAGACCTCGCTAAGAAACTTGGGCTGACAAACGAGCAATACGCAAAAGAGCTTTTGAAGGAGCAGTTAAATGGCTAATGATCAAGACAGCGAATTGTTCGACGGTGATGAGCGCGAATCCAGAACCGCCGCCAGTTTAGGGGATAAAGAAACCCGTGAGATGAGCGAGCGCACAAAAAGCTGGGCACCTCCGTCATTGTTGCCTGAGCCTACTCCAGTAGATGGCTATGTGTATCGTTGGATACGCACAGCTACTTTGGGTGAAGCGGATAACACGAATGTTTCCCAACGATTTAGAGAAGGCTGGGAAGCTGTTCCTGTAGAAGATCATCCTGAGATGCAAATCCTGACTGACCATAATTCTAGGTTTGAAGGAGCTATTGAAGTTGGTGGCTTGTTGCTTTGTAGGACCGCTGAAGAGAATATGAAACAGCGGGACGGTTATTACGCTAATAAAACAAAGCAGCAGATTGACGCAGTTGACCAGAGCTACCTTAGAGAAAGCGACCCCCGTATGCCCGTTCTCAGACCAGAGAACACAACGAGGGTTGGTTTCGGAACTGGGCGCTCATAGAATTTTTCTGTGGGCTTTTTGAAACTGAAGATGCAAGGAGTCTTAAATGTCTTCAACTGCTGCACCCTTCGGTCTGCGTCCAATCGGTAAGCTGGATAGTGGTTCACTTGAAGTATCGCGCCAATATCCAATAGCTTCGGGTTATGGAACCAACATCTGCATGGGCGACATCGTCCAGCTTGTGGATGGCGGCACCGCAACCACGATTGAAAAGCAGTCTGCTACAGGGGATGACTCTACCGAAATTGATATGGTAGGGATTTTCATGGGCTGTAAATACACAGACCCTAACTCAAACCAAATGACGTTTAGTCAAAAGTGGCCAGCAAGTACGGTGGCCTCTGATGCAATGGCGTATGTGGTTGATGATCCAAATGTCTTGTTCACCATCCAAGCGGATGCTGCCCCGACGAATACGGGAGACATTTATGGTAAGAACACTCTTTTAATTCAAACAGCACCTAATACGAGCTTGAATATTAGCCGTGTTGCTTTGGATATTTCTGAGCTTTCTACCGATGCTCAAAACCCAATTCGGGTTATTGATTATCTTGGTGGAGATCAAGGAGATGAAAAGGGAACGACTTACCCCGTGCTGGTGTGCAAGTTTAATTATCATCAGCATTCATCCACAACTGGCTCGGCATAAGGAGATTTGAGTTATGGCTATAGCAAGAACACAACTCCTTAAAGAGCTTCTTCCCGGCTTGAACGCCTTGTTCGGATTGGAGTACGAGAAGTACGAAGACGAACATACATCGATTTACGAAACCGAAAGTTCGGATCGTAGCTTCGAGGAAGAGGTGAAGTTGTCTGGATTTGGTTCGGCTCCGGTTAAACCCGAAGGCGAAGCGATTTCCTTTGATAGCGCACAGGAGTCATTTACGGCTCGGTATAACCATGAAACGGTTGCTATGGGTTTCTCTATCACTGAAGAGGCGATGGAAGATAACCTGTATGATTCCCTTTCAGCACGTTATACCAAGGCTCTCGCCCGTGGTATGGCTTACACCAAGCAGACTAAAGCTGTTACGCCCCTCAATAACGGGTTTACCAGCTATCAGTCTGGTGATGGTGTAACGCTCTTTAACACGGCTCACCCAACGGTTGCTGGCGGTAACAATTCAAACCGTCCGACAACGGCTGCTGATCTAAACGAAACGACCCTTGAAAATGCGGTAATTGATATTGCTGCATATGTCGATGAGCGTGGACTTTTGATCGCAGCACGTCCTCGCAGGTTGGTTATTCCTCCTGCACTGACGTTTGTTGCAACTCGCATTCTCCAATCGGAGCTTCGGGTTGGCACTGCTGATAACGACATCAATGCTATTCGTAGCAACGGTTCGATCCCAGAAGGCTATGAGGTCAATCACTATCTGACTGACAGCAACGCTTTCTTCATCGTTACCGATGTTCCTAATGGTATGAAGCACTTCGAGCGCACCCCCATGCAAACCAGCATGGATGGTGACTTCGACACAGGCAATGTCCGTTACAAGGCACGGGAAAGATATTCCTTTGGAGTATCAGACCCACTCGGAATTTACGGTTCTCCGGGTTCTTCTTAACACCGTAATGGGGGGAGAGTTTTCTCCCCCCATCGTTTTTCCTGACGGCGAAAGCCGACACTAGCCACGACAGGAGGAAACATCATGGCTGTGCATTTTACTGGTCCTATTCTTTTTGGCGGGAAGGATACCCCGCGCAAATGGTTTGAAAACCTTCCGATTGATAAGAACCCTGACTATGTCGTTTATATGGACGACTTCACAGGGATTGCTCTTGATACCACCAATGACTGGACGCTTATTAAGGACAGCAGTGCTACTGCTGCTCTTGGTGCTGACGCTGAGAGCGGGACTTTGGTTCTGACTTCTCAAGCCACCACCGATAACGATGGTGCTTCTGTTCAAGGCAATGAAATTTTTGCTATGGCTTCTGACAGAGATATTTGGTTTGAAACCAAACTAACTCCAACAGATGCTGAGGGTAGCGCAATGGACATTTGCGTAGGCCTTACCGTTAACTTTGCAACAAACCCAGAAGCCATGTTAACGGCTGCTGATCGCGTTGTCTTCCAAGTAGATGACGGTGATAGTAATATTGACTGCATCACTGAAAAAGACGGAACGGCAACAACCACAGATAGCGGCATTGACGTTGCAAGTGGAACGGCTGTAACTCTTGGCTTTCATGTTAAGGGCACAACCTCTGTTGAGTTCTTTGTAAATCGTCTTCTGGTTGCCACTCATACGGCTAACCTGCCTGACAATGAAAACCTTGCGATTGGTGCGATGGAGCTTTCTGGTTCTGCAACGGGAACGAAGTCTATGGCCATAGATTATTTGATGGCTGTCCAAAACCGCTAGGAGATAAACAATGGCAACGAAGTCTAAAAGCAAAGCTGTAGCAAAAAAAGCTACAGCTAAACCTGCTGAGAAGAAAACTGTTGCTGCCAGCACTCCCCCCAAAGGGAGTGCTGAATACAAGGCTCTGGTCTTGCAGGGCAAGATAAAGGAGTAAGCTTGTGGCAGATGCAGTAACAACTCAAACGATTGTTGACGGCCAAAAAGAAGCAGCTTTTAAGTTTACTAATGTGAGCGATGGATCAGGCGAGTCTGCTGTTGTTAAGGTAGATGTGTCGGCTCTAGCAAAGGAGCATGTAACTCAAAAATCCTGCACTAAGTTTACCATTGATCAAATTTGGTGGCAGTGTGTGGGAATGAAGGTGCAGCTTCTTTTTGATGCAACGAGTAACGCTTTCATTATTGAGCTTGGAGAAACTTCTTCTGGTCATCATGACTATCGTGATTTTGGTGGGATATGGAATAATGCTGGCTCTGGTGTTACGGGAGATGTCTTGTTTACAACTGTAGGCCATTCATCAGCCGATACCTACACGATCTTACTTTCTGGTCGTAAGAGTTATGGCTAATGACCAAGAAGTTTCCCGGTGTTAAGAGGCTACCTAGTGGCGGCATAGAATATCGCGGCACTAAGTTTGCTGGGTTTAATAAACCCAAGCGATCTAATCGTGCTGGCAAGAAGGGTATGGTTCTTGCCAAAGAGGGCGATAAGGTAAAGCTGATACATTATGGTGACTCGTCAATGGGGCACAACTATTCTCCAGAAGCGAGGAAGAGCTTCAAAGCCAGACATGCTAAAAATATAAAAAAGGGAAAAATGTCTGCTGCATTTTGGGCCAATAAAGAACTTTGGGGTGGGCCGGGAAAGTCAAAGAAATCTCCACCAAAATCTCAGAAGTCTGTGAAGGGTATAAAGAGACGGTCATGAAGAACCATTTTGCAACTGTGTTAACATCATGCTGTCTAGCCATTGGAGGTTGGGCAGTTCTGTTGCTTGTTGATATGGACAAAAAGGTTGCTGTTCTTGAATCTTCAGTATCAGAAACAAATGTAAAGGTTAGTCAGAACTATGATCTAATCAAAATTGTTTTGACAGAGTTAAGGCCATTTACCAAGACAAACCAGATTTCTTATGAAGAGGTAAAAAAATGAAATACTCTGATCAAAAGAAAAAAATGAAAATGGCGAATGGTGGTCTGCCTGAAGATTTAAATATGGGCAACATTGAAGGTCGTCTTCGTAATATTGGCAATCAACTCCGTGGCAGCAGTTTAAGCTTTATGGATAATTTAACTGATGCTGAAATCCTTCAACAGGTTTTAAACTCTCAACAAGCGCAAAATTTTTTAACTCAGATTGGAAACGTGTCTATCCCAAAAAGTAAGGCTATTAGAAAAGCGGGATCAATCAGAGGGCCAAGGCCACCAAGGATGGATTAGGATAATGGCGGTAAGCGGAACATCTACGTTTAATTTAGACATAGCCGAAATTTGTGAGGAAGCTTACGAAAGGGCTGGTCTTGAGATGCGTAGTGGTTACGACCTTGCTACTGCAAGACGCAGTCTTAATCTTATGGGCCTTGAGTGGGCAAACCGTGGTATCAATCTGTGGCTTGTTGAAGAAGGAAGCGTAACGCTATCTACAGACACAGCAACTTATACGTTACCGACTGATACCATCGATCTTCTTGAGCATACGCTCAGGACAAACAACGGCACTACCAGCCAGACTGATACTGCTTTGGTAAGGATGTCCGTAAGTACATACTCACAGATTACCAACAAGCTTACCTCAGGTCAGCCAACACAAATATATATAGACAGACAAAGGGATGCTCCGACTGTAACTCTTTGGCCAGTGCCAAGCTCTACATATAATGGAGACTTTATACGGTACTTCAGGCTTCGGCGTGTTCAAGATACAGGTGCCAAGTCTAGTAATAATGTAGACATACCTGCGCGATTTCTCCCATGCATGGTAGCTGGCTTGTCGTATTATATAGCACTCAAAAAGCCAGAAGCCGCGCAACGTATTCCGACACTCAAAGCTATTTACGAGGAGCAGTTTGATTTAGCTGCTGAAGAAGACCGTGAAAAAGCAAGCTTAACATTTACACCTTTATCGGATTACTATTCGCTATGAGTAGTCCATACGCAAATGGTAAGTATGCCTTTGGGTTCTGTGATCGAACTGGTTTTAGGTATCCGTTAAAAGACCTTGTCTTTGAGGTTCGTAATGGTGTGAAGACTGGTTTGCGGGTAGGCCGTGATGTTGTTGATCCAGATCAACCTCAAAACTTTTTGGGGCGCATACGGATATTTGATCCGCAATCATTGCGCGATCCAAGGCCAGACAGAAGCTTAGAGGCAAGCAGAAGCTTTTTTGGTTGGAACCCAGTCGGAGATGGAGGGACGGCTCCTAGCGGCACTGACAGCCTCTCTATGCAGGGTTCTGTAGGCGATGTTACGGTAACAATATCTTAAAGGAGATTACGATGGCTGAAAAAATAAAACCCCCTAGAATGGCCCCCGGTGAAAAAACAACCACTCTTAAACCCCCTACTTCAGAAAAAGAAGCTATGGAAAGAGCAATAAAAAGAATGCAAGCAAGAGAAGCCGCTAAAAAAGAAAGCGTAAAGCCAAAGAAAATGGGTGGTGGTAGTCTTTCTTATGGAAAGATGAAAATGGCTGGCGGCGGCATGGTTGATGACATGAAGGCTGCTGGTTTTAAAATGGCTGAAGGCGGTAAAATGCCTATGGACCCAAAGACGGGTAAGCCTACTTTTGTTGGAGACGGCAAAGGCAAGATGGGTCATGGCGGTATGGCATACGGCAAAAAGAAAATGATGGGTGGCGGTATGGCTTATGGCAAAAAGAAGATGATGGACGGCGGTTCTGTAGCTCGTGGCAGTGGAGCAGCACGTCCACAAAAGTTTGGCAAGAATGGCTAGTGAGTTATGGCTTGGACATTTACCACACTTAAAACGGCTATTCAGGATTATGTAGATAATTCTGAAACTACGTTTGTAAACAATCTGGATGAGTTTATTCGGATTGCTGAAAACAGAATATTTTATTCTGTGCAGCTACCTATATTCAGAAGGAATGTAACGGGTAGCTTTACAACTGGTGGTAAGTATCTTTCTCAGCCAACAGACTTTTTAACTGCTATGAGTCTTTCTGTAACAAGCGGTAACAATACGACATATCTTTTGCCTAAAGATGTTAACTACATTACCGAAGCGTACCCAGACTCTACTGAAACAGGTCTTCCTAAGTATTACGCCATCTTTGATGATACTTTTTTTATCGTAGGACCAACGCCTGACTCTGGGTACACCACCGAACTTCATTATGCATATCAACCTGAAAGCATCACCACAGCTTCTAGCGGCACAAGCTGGCTTGGTGATAATGCTGAAGATGCATTGTTGTATGGTTCTTTAGTAGAAGCGTACACATTTATGAAGGGTGAAGTGGACTTGATTACAAACTACACAGAAAGGTTTGCAGCTTCTGTTCAAAAACTCAGTAATCTGGGAGAAGCTAGAAACCGCAAAGATCAATATCGTAATGGCGCTTTCCAAGTACAGGAGACATGATGCTATCTCTTAATGCAGAAATGCCCAGTGATTTTAAGGTTGATGTAGGCACAACAAATAACAGAGGACATACACCTTCTGAAGTTGCAGAGATGTGCGTTAATAAACTTATGCATGTTTCGGAAGATGCGCCCCCAGCTATAAGGGATCAAGCTGTGTTCTTTAAAGATCAACTTTTTGTTTTGGTTGAGCATTACATGAAACAAGCAGTTGCAAGTGATAGGACAAATGTAATTAATGCTTTAACAAACGCTGGCTCACCTCAGTTGGCTGAAATGATACGGAGACTTTAAATGGCTATATCACAGGCAATGTGTACTTCTTTCAAAGTTGAGTTGATGAAAGCTGTCCACAACTTTACAGCATCCACTGGTAACACTTTTAAGTTGGCGCTGTACCAAAGCACTGCTTCTCTTGATGCAACAACAACTGCTTACACTTCTAGTGGTGAAGCAACTGGTACAGGTTATTCTGCCAAAGGAGGAACGCTGACAAGTGTTACCCCTACTTCTAGCGGCACCACAGCAATAGGTGATTTTGCTGATCTTACTTTTTCTTCAGTCACCGTTACGGCTCGCGGTGCTTTGATATTTAACGAAACAGCCACGGGTGACCCGGCTGTTGTTGTTTTAGATTTTGGTGCTGACAAGTCTGCAACTGCTGGGGATATGACAATAACCTTTCCGACAGCTAGTGCGACTGCTGCAATTATTAGAATTGGATAGAGTTTAGAGTATGTCTACGTCGGGTTGGGGCAGGGGAACATGGGGTAGTGGCTCTTACGGGCAACCTATTATTGCTGACACCACTTATGCTGTTACAGTCTCCAATCCCGGTAGTGGTAATAAATATTATATAGATGGTGTTTTAACACCCACTCTAAACCTACAAGAAGGACAAACATATAAGTTTGATCAGTCTGATAATACAAATGATGGTCACCCATTACGCCTTTCTACCACTTCAGACGGGACACATGGAGGAGGCTCTGCTTATACAACTGGTGTAATAACATCAGGAACACCAGGAAACTCAGGCGCTTTTACTCAGATAACCGTTGCCGCAGGTGCGCCTAATTTATACTACTACTGCTCAAGTCACTCTGGTATGGGAGGCGCGGCAATAACTCCTGCCCCCGTAGATGGTTGGGGCAGAGGGGAATGGGGTAGCGGTCCTTGGGGCCAACCTGATACAGTTACAGTTACTGGGGTAGCGGCCACAGGTGCTGTAGGTACAGCTACTGCTGCTGGTGGCGTTGGTATAACTCTAACGGGCGTTTCGGCTACAGGTGCTGTTGGTAATACTGCTGAATCAGAAGGAACTGGTGTAACAATATCCCTATCTGGTGTAGAACTAAATGCATCATTAGGAAATGTGACGGCTACAGCAGGAACTGGTATAGTAATTGACGTAACGGGTCTTGAGGCTACAACGGGTATTGGAACTGTAAATATTTGGGGAGAAATAATCCCGACACAAGATGCATCTTGGTCAGCGATATCAATATCTCAAGATGCTGATTGGACTGACATAGCTGCATAAAAAGGAATGAAACTATGACTTCAACATATACGAGTAATCTTGGTATTGAAAAACCAGCTACTGGTGATCAGTCAGGAACATGGGGTGATACCACCAATACCAACTTTGATATTGTTGACCGTGCTATTGCAGGTGTCGGCTCTATTACTTTGAGTGGCACGTCACACACGCTGACGACAACAGATGGATCGCTTACAGACGGAATGTTCAGAGTTCTGGTTTTGGCAGGAAGTCCAACTGGAACAAACACCGTAACAATTTCACCCAACGACCAAGATAAATTTTATCTGGTTAAAAACGGAAGTGGGCAAAGCGCAGTTTTTAGCCAAGGAACTGGCGCAAATGTTACCATACCAAACGGCGGTGCAGATATAATCTTTGCAGACGGCGCAGGTAGTGGTGCTGCTGTTTCCAGTATTTTTGCCAACTCGTTATCTTTTGGAAAAATAAATCTTACATCAGATACGGCTGCTGGAGATGCGGCGGCATTAGGAGCTACGGGTAGTGAGGGTTTGATATTAACAGGTCAGGGAAGCACCAATGATGTAACCATCAAAAACGATGCTGACCAAGACGTGTTAGAAATTCCAACAGGAACACAAAATGTTACCGTTGCTGGTGACTTTACGGCAGCAGGAACTTTAAATGTTACAGGAGATACATCAGCAGGAGATAGTGCTGCTATAGGCTTTGCGGCGGCAGATGGTCTTGTTCTAACAGGTCAGGGTTCTACTAATGACGTGACCATTAGGAATGATGCAGATGCTGAAGTTTGTGGCGTACCAACAGGTACAGATGATTTACGGTTTCCTGACGATGCAAAGATAGAAATGGGAACTGGCGGCGACTTACAGCTTTATCACGATGCATCAAACAGTTACATCGTTGATAACGGCACAGGTAATCTTAAAATTGCTGGTAGCCAGATCGACTTTATGGGTGGTGCTGATAGTGGCGAGACTATGGCTACTCTTGCTGATAACGGCGCTGTCACTTTGTATCATGACAATACGGCAAGGGTGGCAACCTCAGGAACTGGGATTGCAGTTACGGGAACTGTAATAGCAACAACTGATACTGACACGTCAAATACAGGGAGTACTGTGTTAGACTTTGGGACAAATCAAAACTTTGTTTTAACGCTTACAGGCAATATTACGCTGGCTAACCCTTCAACAGAACAGGTTGGTCAAGCTGGCATAATTGTGTTTATACAAGACGGCACAGGTTCAAGAACTGTAACACTTGATACAGACTATGAAAGTCCTGCTGCTGGGGGCATTACCCTTAGTACAACAGCGGGTGCCGTAGATGTTGTCCCGTATTTTGTAAAAGCTTCTGGCTCTATTCAACTTGGCGCACCACAACTGGCGTTTGGCTAATGACTATGTTTTCTTCTTTTTGGATGGCGAATGCTGGCGGTGCTTCTGGGTACGCTGTTGAAAACAGTGCCCGGTTTGACTCTGCTAGTAGTCAATATCTGTCCAGAGCAAACAGTGGCACCCCTACATCTACCAATGAGTTTACAGTAAGTTGGTGGTGGAAAGATGCCACTCCCGATAAATCATACACGGAAAGCGGCAACTACACTCACTTTGGCATGAGTCCAACCGCAAACTTCTTTTATATAGGGGTAGGGGCTGGAGCTTCAGCGGGTACTTACGAATTTAATGTTTACTCTAAAGACTCAAGTGGAACTACCAGAACAGATTATGACAAAGCCAACTTGCGCGACCCTAATGGGTGGAACCATTTTGTTGTAGCTATTGATACTGATCAGTCAACCGCTGGAAATAGAAAACGTATGTATCGAAATGGAGTTGAGGTAACAAAACGAGCCTCTTCTGACTTTGGATCAGGTGTAACTTTCCCTGGTATGGCAGACGGGCAAAGCATGTACTGGGCTTATAACGGTTCATCTGGAAATTACATGATGGGATATCTTGCTCAATGCGCCTTCGTAGATGGGCAGCAGCTAACCCCATCAGATTTTGGAGAGCATTCAAATGAAGGGGTATGGCGTCCTAAAGATTTATCCGGTTTAACTTTTGGAAGTTACGGGCATTGGCTTAAATTTGAAGATAGTTCAAACGTAGGATTAGACAGTAGCGGCAACTCAAATAACTTTACGAATAACAATACTGTCATTCAGACTAACGACTCGCCTACTAAAAATTATGCGGTGTTAACGCCTCTTAGCGCACAACAAAGTGGCGAGTTGTCTAAAGCAAATACCGCGACAACTTCTGGTTCCGATCAGGGAATGACCTTTGCAAGTTTTCCTGTAACGACTGGTCAAAAAGTTTACATAGAGGCTACTTGTTCTGGGGCTACTTCGTGCATGACAGGTTGCGTAAAGGCAATATCAGCAACAACCAGAGACCCTACTTCTGATTTTGACGGCCTTGAAACTGCTGACGGCGGTGCTGGTCGGCTGCTTCATGTTGGGCTAGGAGATGTTTTTAATTCTGACGGCAATTACAGCGCAACAAACTACGCTCCAAATGATAGCGTTCCCGTCACCCATATGATTGCCCTTGATCTAGTTAATGACAAGATTTATTGGGGCGATGCTGGGGTGGGTGCAAGTGGATGGTCGAATGGTTCGGGTAGTTTTAATCAAGCCTTTGGTTCAGCAGTTGGAGTTGATTTGACGGCTAACCTAGATTGGTTCTTTGCCTTTAGGCCGTTTGGTGGAACTATTGAGGTAAATTTTGGTGCAACAGCTTTTACTGTCAGCCCACCAACTGGTTATAGTTCAGGTTATTCGGCAGCTATTGAAAGAGAAAATCGTGAGACTGCTTTGACCATTGAAGACGGCACGGCTCATTTCCAAGCAACTACATACTCAGGCAATGGCGGTTCAAATGAAATTAATCAGTCTGGAAATTCGCAATTCCAACCTGACTTGGTATGGCTTAAAGAGCGTGATGGTGGGAATCACGGCACACTAATAGACGCAGTGCGTGGTGCTAATAAAGGTATGTACCCTTCTCTCAGTAATGCTGAATACACTGAAAGTAACCTAAGTTTTGATGCAGATGGTTTTTCACTGTCAGCGACAGGCTCTGCTGCTCAAGTTAACGGTTCTAGTAATACTTATATTGGTTGGCAGTGGCTTGCTGGCAATGGCACATCTACACCAAGCGGTGGAGATATAGCAACGACTGTATCAGTTAATCAAACAAATGGTTTTTCTATAGTAAAATGGACGGGTAACGGAAATGATGGGGCTACGATAGCTCATGGTTTGGGTGCGGCCCCTTCATGGATAATATACCGCAAGACAGCCGCACAACAATGGTTTGTTCAACATGCAGGTATGACAGGTGGCGTTGCTAATGGCAGTTCAACTAAACAAATGGTTCTTGATGCCATCGGTGGAGAAGGTGGGCCGTTTAGTGGGGGTTACATTGACACAATTGGTAGCTCAACAATGACTTTACAACAAGGGTCTTCAAGCATTGTGAATTGTAACGATAGTGGTGCAGAGTACATTGGATGGTTTTGGTGCGAAAAACCCGGATTTAGTGCATTTGGTTCCTACGAAGGGACTGGCAATGCAAATTACGGCGCTTTTGTGGATTTAAAATTTAAGCCCGCATTCCTTATGGTTAAAAATGTAGACGCAAACGGTGGATGGGCTATGTACGATAATGCTAGAACGCCGTTTAACCCAAGCAACAAAAATATAAATGCAAATGCAAACGCTGCTGAATATTCACCTGATTATCCAATAGACTTTTTGTCCAACGGATTTAAAGTTAGGGATGCTCAAGCGTATGTAAACACTGATGGTCAAACTTATATCTACATGGCTTTTGCGGAACATCCCTTCGCGGGAACAACACCATCCACGGCATACTAGGAGATAAAGATGTTTGTGTTAAACGATAAAACGGTTTTGCAATCGGGTAAATCTTGGACAGATGATAACGGTCTTACGCACCCAAGTAACTGGGCAAGTGCATGGTCGGTTGACGATAAAGCGGCTTACGGTATTAAAGAGGTAAGCATACAAACAAAACCTGATGAAAAATTTTATTGGGTGACTGGCCCAGCTTTAGACGGTTCTTGGACTTCTACGGAAAAAAACTTAAACGATGTTACACAAACGGTTCTTGGCGAAGACGTTACTACAAAAGGTCTTAAATCAGAGTGGATTAATAGGACAAAAAAAACAGCAAATTCTTTGTTGGCTCCTACTGATTGGCAAGTAATCGCTAAAGCAGATCGTGACCGCGCTATTGATTCAAACGTAGCAACTTACCGTGCGGCTGTTGTTACCAAGTGTGCCGCTATAGAAACGTCCATTACCAATGCCGCTAATCTAAATGCCTTTAAGGCGTTATTTGATGTGCCTGTGGACAGCGATGGTAATCCTACAGGTAACGCACCTATGTATGATTGGCCTGTGATGGGTGAGTAAATGCCCCTTCAAGACCTTAAATTTCGTGCTGGCGTTAACAGAGAAACCACATCTTATTCAAATGAAGGTGGTTGGTTTGACGTTGATAAGGTGCGCTTTCGTGACCAATATCCTGAAAAGATTGGTGGGTGGCAGAAATATTCTGGCTCTCAATTTTTAGGAACGTGCAGGTCTTTGTACGGATGGGTTGCTCTTGACGGGTCAATATATGTAGGTGTTGGGACAAATAAAAAGTTTTATGTTGAAGAAGGGGAAACATATTTCGACATAACCCCAATAAGAAAAACAACAACAAACGCAGCTACGTTTGCAGCTTCTAATGGTTCAGCGACTATTACAGTAAGTGATTCAAATCATGGTGCTGGCGTTGGAGACTTTGTAACATTTAGCGGCGCAGTTTCTTTAGGTGGTACTATTACTGCTGCTGTATTAAACGCAGAACATGAAATAGTTACAGTACCAAACTCTTCTACATACACAATAACAGCTTCAGCTACAGCAAACTCAAGCGATACGGGTAATGGCGGTGGATCAGTAACTGCTGTCTATCAAATAAACATAGGACTAGACACTGGTGTTAGTGGTTCAGGTTGGGGTGTTGGAACTTGGGGCCGTGGTACTTGGGGTTCAGCGTCTACAAGCACTGTAGCTTCTGCTCAACTTGGGCTGTGGAGCCAAGATAACTTTGGTGAAGACCTGCTGTTAAATCAACGCCAAGGTAATATTTATTATTGGGATGCATCAAGCGGCACAAGCACAAGAGCCGTTGTGTTATCAAGTTTGGCTAACTCAAATCTCGCACCTACTATTGCAAAGCAAATTTTGGTTTCTGACAGAGACAGACATGTTCTTGCTTTTGGATGTGATGATGAGTCGTCAATAGGAACACAAGACCCGCTATTAATACGTTTTGCAGATCAAGAGTCTTTGACTGATTGGGAAACAAGAACCGATAATACAGCAGGTAGTTTAAGGCTTGGCACAGGATCAGAGATAGTTTGTGCCAAAGAAACCCGAGAAGAGATACTCGTTTGGACAGATGTGTCGCTTCATTCCGTGCGCTTTATTGGACCGCCGTTTACTTTTGGTCTCAGGCAGGTATCTGGTTTAATAACAATCATATCCCCTAACGCATCTATAGCAGTTGAAGACTTTGCTGTGTGGATGGGGCGCGATGATTTCTTTGTGTACAAAGGCGGGGTCAATACACTGCCCTGCACAGTAAAGCAGTATGTGTTTTCTGATTTAAACCAAGCCCAAACTCAAAAGATTTTCTGTGGCGTTAATTCAGCTTTTAGTGAAATCTGGTGGTTCTATCCATCATCTAGTTCTTTGGAAAATGATCGTTATGTGGTTTGGAACTACACAAACAATCTCTGGTATTACGGGAATTTATTTAGAACTGCTTGGTTAGACAGGGGGATTAAAGACTTTCCTATTGGAGCATCAAGTGACGGTTATCTTTATAACCATGAGTTTGGCTTAGATGACGGGTCTACTGATCCTGCATCACCCATATCTTCTTTCATTGAATCATCTCAGGTAGACATTGGGCAAGGCGATAACTTTGCTTTTGTAAACAGGATTATTCCAGATATATCTTTTTCAACCAGCACAGTATCTGATCCAAGTGCAAATGTAATTTTAAAAAGTAGAAATTTTCCCGGTGGCGGCTTTCAACAAACAGATACAACTGGCGTAACGCAAACAGCGACCACGCCAGTTGAACTGTACACAGAGAAGGCTGACATACGATTGCGTGGGCGCTCTATGACTTTAAGAGTAGAGTCAAATGCAACTGGCGTTCAATGGAAACTTGGTACGCCACGCATGAACATACGCCCTGATGGGCGGCGATAATGGCAAGGAGGCCGATAGCACCAGCAGCACCAACATTTTTAACACCACCAGCAAACTACGATGTGGGTTACTTTGGTGCCCTCTCTGCAAACTTAAATATACTGGTGGGTCAAATCGAAAACCCCGGCTTAGTTCGTGCTGAGGGTTTAACACTAACAAACTTAAAAACAAACGATACGGAACTTGGGGCTGGAGACGTTTTTGAGGTAGATGGATTTTTAAAAGTAAGTAGAATACATAATCCGCATGTTGCGGGGAATACCAGTACAGGATCAGTAGGTTCTGTTACAGTATCGATTAGTTAGGAGGGCGTGATGAGCCTAGTAGAAGCAGCAGAAGCGGTAAGGCAGAAAGGACGATTTGGCGATACCGTTCTCATGCACGTCAACCCCGAAGAAGCCAAGGCTTTGGCTCATGGATCAGGTGGTTACCTAACAACAAATCCTGACACTGGATTACCAGAAGCGTTTCTTCCTGCACTGCTTCCCATTATCGGGGGACTTGGTGGCACTGCTTTAGCAACATCAGGTGCTTTAACTGGTCTTGGTGCAGCGGGTGCTTTTCTTAGCGCCAATCCATTCTTAGCAGGAGCGATAGGCTCTGGATTGGGAAAGTTTATTGGAACGGGTGATTTAGGTGAGGGTCTCAAGACTGGTCTTATATCTGGTGTAACTGGTGGCTTGCTTCAGGGTTTATCTGGCGGTGAGTTTATTAATACACCAGAGGCTATTGGTGGTGTAGAGCAACTAGCTAATGTTCCTAATGTTACTGTTGATCAAGCGGTTGCTATTAAACAAGCTGCTGATGCAGCGGGAAACATTGGGCAGGTAAAAACCTTAGGAATACCGGGGTCAGAAAATATATTAAAAGAGGTGCAAAAGTCTGCTGCTTCTTTGCCAGCAGGTTATAATCCTAGTGAAAGCATCACTACTGCTGGTACAGGAGTACTTTCACCTTCGACTGCTCCTTATATAGACCCAACCACGGGGCTTCTACAGGAGGGTAACCTAAACATAGCGGGTGAGCTTGCTGGTGGGGTGGGCAGTGCTATCCTTGGAGATGCAATGGACCCACAAACTGTAAACTTTGATGACGTTGCAACGAGAAAGTCTTATGACGCACCAGAGAGGATTGGCGTAAGAGAGCGTTTCTTACCCGATGAAGATTTCAGAGGCGGCGTAGATCCAGAGTTCGATTACTTCGGCGAAACGACTTATGCTGCTGATGGCGGTCCAATCAAAATGCAAGACGGTGGTGTCACTAGTTTTAGTTCAAGTAAAGATGTAGCTGATGCGTTCTCTCAAGGATTACCAGCAGCCGCATACGCTGAACAAATGCGCCGTGGTGTTATGGGCGATAAATCTTTTACTGCTGCTTACATGGATGCTATGTCAAAATTGTTCAACATGTTCCGTAGCGAAGAGGGCCAGCGCGGTGGTCGGATTGCTGAAAAGGTAGGTCCAAAATTAGTTGATAGAAACAGAGCAGATAGGGTTCTTCAGGAATTATTGGGCAGTGATGAGTTTGTTATTCCTGTTGATCAAACAGTAGACATGCCTAAAACCCCCACACGCCGTTACGATGGTGGCGCAATCAAAATGCAGGACGGCATGGGTTTAGCGGCTATGGCTGGTGTGATGGATGATGGAGACCCAGACTCTGCAATGATGCAGATACAATCAATGATGATGGAAGGCCAGCAAGGCGACGAAGATACATCTAACATTATTATTGACGAGGCAATATCAGCTATTCGAGGTGAACATGCGAACCCAGAAGTTGCCATACAAGCCTTTGTTGAACAATACGGAGAAAACGCACTTGATGTTTTGGTAACGCAAGTTCAGCAAGAAGAGATGCTAGAACAGATGGGACGCAATCAAGACATGCTTGTTGAAGGCGACGGTATGATTGAAGGCATGGGCAAGGGCCGTGATGACATGGTGCAAGCAACACTAGAGGGGGAGCAAGACGTTCTTCTTTCTGACGGAGAGTTTGTGCTTCCTGCTGACGTTGTCTCTGGCATAGGCGACGGTAGTTCTAAAGCTGGAGAAGCAGAACTGATGGCGCTTATAGATCGTGTAAGGACACGGCGTACTGGAACTAAGGAGCCACCGAACATGGTTGGGGAGGTGCTTCCTGCATGATTGTTTCCCTAGTACCTGTTGAGTACATCGATAGAGAATGGGATCATGTTGCTAATTTAATATCGAAAGCTGTTCAGCGTTCTGGTGGCAGATGGGATATTGGTTCTGTTTATGAAGAGGTAAAGGCTGGTTATCAACAACTGTTCATTGTTTATGATGAAGACAAGAAAGAAACGAAAGCAGCTTGGACATCTAAGTTTCTTGATTATCCGGGAGCTAAGTCTTTGCAGACTATTTTTATAGGCGGTTCTGGATATGATGAGTGGTTTGATGAGGTAAATGATTTTATAAGACGGTGGGCATCTGAAAACGATTGTAAGTTTGTTGAGTTCATTGGGCGTAAAGGTTGGGAAAGAAAGCTAAAAAAGATTGGCTGGACTTCTGAATATTATTCTTATCGTATGGAGATATAGTCATGGGTAAAGGCGGCGGCGGTGGTGGTTCTCCTCCCCCACAAACATCACAGGTAACTCAGACTACAAGTAACCTTCCTGAATATGTAGAACCTTATTTTAAAAGGTTGCTAGATAGAGCGGAGGGGCAGACTAATTTACCTTACGAAACCTATGGTCAAACAAGGATTGCTCTGCCTACAACAGCAGGTGCTGCCTCTGAAACAATGGTAACTGACATTGCTCAAGACCCTACCACAAGTGCAATGTTTGATGTGGCGGGACTGGAGTTTGCAGAACAGATTACTCGTCCTACACAATTTACAGGAACAGACTTAGTTACTCAGTTTGACCCAACCGCTACATATGAAGCTTATGCTGCGCCAACAGAAAGTGTTATGGCAGCAACTGACCCTCGTGATAATTTACAAAGCTTTATAAATCCATACCTTGAAAACGTGCTTGCCCAGCAAGAAGCTTCGGCAAGACGCAGGTTCGATGAAGCGCAAGCTGGCAGAGATTTTCAAGCTAGGGACGCATTTAGTGGAAGCCGAAGGTTTGTTCCTACCGCACTAGCGCAGCGTGATCTTGATGAAAGATTAGATCGAATGGGTGGAGAGGCGCGGTCTCAAGCATTTGATCGTGCCCTTGCTGCTGCAACTGGACAACAAGAACTAGCTGTAAAAACAAGAGCGCAAGCTCTCCAAGATGCAGCAGCGCAACAAGCCACCCGTTTAAAAGCAGCAGAGACGGCTGACCGTTTGGGACTAGCTGGTGCAGAAGCTTTGTTGGGTGTAGCCCCTGCCAAGCAACAAACAAGGCTTGAGCAAGCCTCTTCTTTGGGAGCGGTGGGTGAAGCACAGCGTTTAAGAAATCAAGCAGAGCTTGATCAAGCGTATCAAGACTTTATCAATCAGCGTGATTATGAAAGAGGTCAACTGCAATTCCTGTCATCTATTCTTCGAGGTGTACCGATTACGCCTGAGTCTGAGGTGCGTAGGTTAGAGCCGCCTCCCAGCCCGTACACCCCATTGCTTAGTCTTGGTCTGGGCGCAGCAGGACTGTCAAAAATACTAGGTTAAATACGGAGACGTAAGATGGTAGCAAATCTGGTACAGCTTCAAGACAAGCTGAAAGACCTGAGTGATAAGCAGCTTCGGGATATATACTCGAAGGGCACTGTCCCTCAGTTTCTTGTGATGACAGAAATGGGTCGTCGTAAAGAAATGCAAGAGGAGTATCAGAGAAATCAACAGCAACAAGCTACCACTGTTGCTCAAGACCTAATGTCTCCTGCAACAGACATGGCAAGAACTATAGGTGGTATGGCACAACCACAAAACAGAATGTCTATGCAAGGACAAGACCTGCCTATTGAACAGTCAATGACAACTATGCCCATGTCACCTCAGCCAATGGCAAATAAGTTACCAGTAACTTCTATGGCTAATGGCGGTCTTGCAAAAATAAACAAGTCCTCTCCTCGTAAGATGGACATTGGTGGTGCGCTGGGTATGTCAAGCATGACCCCGGTTCAATCTAGGGGTATGACCCCTTTTGCATCTAGCATCATGCGCCCGCCCCCAGATTTTCATCCTTTTGGAGGTGGACTAAAGGAAGAGCTTGATGAAGTAGATGCGGATTTATCTGGTCTTTCAGAGAAGATAGATGACGTGGGAGAATATGCAGAGAGACGTGGTAATGCTCTGGCTCAGGGGGTTGAAGCTCAGATTGAAAATTATGAAAATAATATTCAAGGCCAGTTAGGAACTGGTTCTTATAATAATCCTTATCAGAGGTTTCTTGATAACCCAAGAGGGCCGAGGCCTATTGCTGGTAAGGGTGGTGTGAGAATGGGCGGTAAACCGCTTGATATGACACAGGTTGTCCGTGACCCTCAACCTGCAAACATAAATCAACAGACTCAACAGACTATGGCTGATGGTGGCCTTGCAAAGATCAGGGCGCAGAATGGTTTTTTTGCTAGACCAGTTCGTCAACAACCTTATCCACAAACATCTCTTTCTCTTGCTGATCAACGTCGACTCAGAATGGAAGCATTGAGAGAGTCGGCGGCTGCTCGTAATCCAATGAGGAGTATAATAGACGGCATTACTCCAATGGATGTTCGTCCTACTTTATCTCCGTCACAACAAATAAAATATGATCAATTAGGCACTGCTATATATGACGATATAAATCTTGCCAAAGACCTTTTCCCCAATCAACCAGACTTGCAATTACAGTATATACAAGGTGCATCCCCCGATATCGTAAGTAGTGGAGGAAGAGGTGATGCTGGTACTATAAGTCAGATGGCTTTGTCTGATCTTTCCACTGAGGGTCCAGAAGGTGGTTTAGCAAGTTATGATCCTTTCTATGGATTTTCCCCAGATCCAATTAATTTATCAACGCAAATGCCTTATCCCAGTGCTGATTTGTCTGGGCGTGGTCTTACATATTCAACGGCTACAGGGCCACAAACCCCTGATTTAGTAAGCAGTGGAGGCAGGGGTGATGCGGGCACTAGAATGCGTATGGCCATGTTAAACGCT
>CERA01006201.1_pt1 | contig 25497 bp, 37 predicted proteins | sample 530881 | NCBI WGS metagenome assembly CERA01 (sample SAMEA2621061, study PRJEB7988) | marine metagenome | biome: marine biome (ENVO:00000447); feature: deep chlorophyll maximum layer (ENVO:xxxxxxxx); material: "saline water (ENVO:00002010), including plankton (ENVO:xxxxxxxx)" | depth 50 m
CTTGTTTAGTTTTGGTTTTGGTTTCGGTATCACAACCTCTTATAGTTAACCTCATGATGAATTTATTTATATGGTAAATTTTTCATGAAATTGAAAATGGAGCTCTGTGGGTACAAAGCTCCACTAACCGATTAGTGGGTATTATAACCCATAAACTGCTTCTAATCCCGCTTTAATGATAGATTGACTTGGTGTGCCAATTCTATATGAAGTACCATCTGCAGCTTTGTTTGCATACACACAATATCCTCGTCTTCTAAAACCGTCAACGACAGTTCTTGGGGACTTGAAACCATATCTTTTCTGAACAGTTGTCCAAGAAATAGATTCGCCTCTAAGAAGCGCATTTAAGAACTTTGCAGTTCTTGTCATAGTTTGTCTTGCCATGATATAATCACCTTGCAACTCAAATTTGTTATTTTATACTAGGATAAAAACCCGTTGCTATATTTTTACCCTAGTTGTTATATTTCGTTTATTATACTAATAATTATAACATATAATAAACAATTTGTCAAATCTTTACTAATCTTTTAACATGAAATTGTCATCCCAATTAAATGCTTCTTTGCAAACTGGAATTGATAGTCCTTTATAAGTTCTACCCAACTTTTTATCTTTTGCTTGTACAACTAAGTTTGCTTCACCAGCACTCAATCCTTCTAACAATTGAATAAAAAGTGATTCTCTACGTGATTGAACAATATTTGGTTTAGCAATAACACCAAGAAGTGATATAAAATTATCAAGAGTTCTATATTCTTTATGTAATCTTGTGTGTTCTGTGCCATCTGGTGCATCATTCGGGGTATAAGGTACTTTACCCTCTGGTAATAACCATTCTACATCTGGGTCGAAATTAGCTCTTAAAAACCAACGTAAACCATCACTATTGTGTTTTTTTAAAATCTCAATCTTTTCGTCTTTAGTTTTTGCTTTATGTACTCGTTCAAGAATTTCATGAAAAAGTGGAACATATGTTTCTGTAACCATAATTAAAAATCTCCTAAATTATTTGTCAATTCTTTTAACTTATTATTTATAAAGTAATTTATAAGGTTTTTTCTGTCACCCAAAATAGGTGTTGTCTTATAAGTTTCTTTAATCTTATCTTTAAGGTCTTGTGGTATTTTAGATAAATCTACTAATGTAGTATTTCTATGATAATTTCTTTTTGCTTGTTCATTAGGGGCAACATCCATAAAATCATGTTCTACCCATGATTGTATTTTCTTTTTCGTAAGTGGTTTTTGTCTAATCTTATCTACGAAAGAATTATCATCAGAAAGAACATTTGGTATTCCATCACTTCTATCACCTTTGATAATATGTTCTTTTAAATATAATTCTGGATTTTTACCATTCAACATTTTCTTTTGAACAGGATTCCATTGTTTTACATTTTTATATTTTTGTAATTGGATAAAATCTTTATCACCAGAAACAATCATAATCTTTTCTTTTTGTGATTCACAAATAGTTGCTATAATATCATCTGCTTCTGCACCATATACTTCTAACATTTTATATGGAAAATTTTCTCTAAGTTCTTCTTTTAATATATTAAGTGTATTGAAAATAGTATTCCAATCAAAATCACTTGATTCTCTCATTTTCTTACGATTGGATTTATATTGTGGAAAAACGTCTTTTCTCCAATAGTGTTTACTATCATAACATAAAACCAATTCACCATAATCTTCTACAAATTTAATTCTATATGTACGAATAGAATTCAATACCATATGTCTAACTAAATCTGGATTGACTTCTAAATCTTTTGACTGACCTATCTGCATCATTAATGAAGATAAAGTTACTTGATTCATATCAACTAATACCATAATTATTCCTCTTTCAAGATTTTGTCAAAATCTTTATTATTCAATTGTGATAAATCAAACTGAGAATAAACCTTCTGCGTTTGTTCATTTACAATTGATGTCATTGCCATATCCGATACAATTTGAATAGGATGAAAAAAACCAAAATGTCGAAGTATACAAGATTTTAAAGTTTCATTTACTAAACCAAAATCTTTTATAAAAACATCTTTTTCTCTATCTGAAACTTTATTTTCATCAAGAACACGAAGTGTTTGTGCTATAATCGAATTTGTTATATCTTCAGCAAACATCAAGTTATATCTTAACTGACTAGTTTCTTCCATTTCTGGAACTTTAACATGAGTTTTCCACGGCCCTTGTATCACATTATCATCAGTCATTTTCTATAGTTTCCTTTACTCATACCTTTTTTTGCTTGTGTCTTTTTTTGTCGTATAATCGCAGCGGCTTTTTTCATTCTGCGTTTTTCACTAGGTTTCACATAATGTTCTCGTTTTTTCAATTCAAACATTAAACCATCTTTTTGTATTCTTTTCTTTAAAAGTCGCAATGCTCCTTCTACATTATCATTTCTTACATCAATAGTGTAAGAATCTAAATCTTCTTTTGTGTGCATTTTTCTTATCATATTATACAAATATTATAACATAGAATAAACAATTTGTCAAATCTTTACTGTAAAACCCTGTCTTTATTGGGTTTTTTGGGATTATCCTTTTTATCCGTTTTATCATCATCTCGTTCTTTAATCGCTTTATGGTAATAATGTTCACCTAAATCTTGAAGTATCATCAAAATATGAGTTAAAAATGCTCTTAATTTCACATCATCTCGATAAGTTTCATAGATATATGGGTTTAATTTATGGAAACTATCACTAAGTTTGTGATAAGATTTTTCAATATTTAATTCTTCACTATCAATAGGAATATCTAATTCATCCAATCTTTCTAATTGCTTTATATTTTCTAATAATCCCTCTTCATATGGTCGTTCAAACTCTAGTAATAATCCTCTTAATAATCCATCTTTATTGAAATGTTCCTTAATGTAAACTTTAATATCTACAAAACGCTTTCGAAGAGATATGAAACTTCTCTCCAATTCTTGGTGATTCATTCTCTTTTTTTGTTTTCTATTTGTATCATTTTAACTATCCAATCTTAACACCCCTATTTTATAATTTAAATTGTGTTTATTTTCTTTATCTACTTCTTCGTAGAAATAAGGTTTGCTGCCAGCAATCTGAAGATTTTCTAAACTTTTCACAATTTCTTCAGCGTGCTCTTTTCCCTTATCATCTAACTCATCAATGGAAATTTTTACTTCTTCGCCTTCCCAATCATATTCTAATTCTGGCGATTGTCTACTACAATAATCTTCTAATATTTCTTCAAAATCTTGATAAAGTGTATCAAATGACCTTTCATCTGTTTCTATAGCTGTCATAGTAATTCTCTCCTTTAATTGAAATCATACTATAATTATAACATTTTCTCATAAAAATGTCAATAGTAACTTATATTTATAGGAAAAACCGACAAAATCGGTATAAAATTGGAAATTTTAAGGTCTTTTATATAATTTAGTTGCCTAATGGGTTACTAACTTTTAATTTCAACTCAGCCATTTTAGCATCTACTACTTCAATTGTTTTTCGAAGAACTTCATTGCTAGTTTCTAAGTCAGCAACTCTTGCTTCAAGTTTTTCTACAGCATCGCTACCTTGACTTTTTTCTATGCCATCCAATCTTGCGTTGAATTGGCCCCAGGCGACAAACCCACCGCCGAGCGTGATGACTACACCAAGTATTACGGCATACTTTGAAAAGTTGTCTGATATTTTTGATATATCCATTTTTAATTACCTTACCTCTTTAAACTTTTTGTTTTGAGAATATATAATTCTCGTTCTAATTGTTGTCTTTTGTTTACAGCATTATTTAGGTTAGTTTGATATTTCAACATACCATCTTCGCCACTCATTGCTACAAGTACAGTATTTTCTTTTTCATAAATGCTATAATTATATTCACCTAACATAACATTATTATCCTCATATATTTTTGATTGATTTTTATATAATTGCCGATTATCAAAAAAACGAGAATTCCTATTCTTATACGCTTCAGTTATATTTGGTTGATTCTTTACCATCACTTCTGATACAATATAACTTACAGCCACTAATTGTTTATTTACATCTGCAACCTTTTCCTCAATCTTTTCAGTAAGTTTATCAATATCTAATTTAAGTTCAACTTTTTGTTGTTTTTGTTCTTCTGCATTTGAAATTGTTGTTTTTGTTTTTGTTTTATCTATTACTTTTACTTTACTTGTTGTAGTATCAGATTTTTTATCTTTTGGTTTATCTTCTTCTTCATTAGATTCTTTTTTAGATATAAGAGTTGACTTTTCTTCTTTTTCCTCAGTTGGAGAATCTACTTCTTCTTCAACACTATCTGATTTTGCAATTGGTTCTGATTCAATTGATTCTTCTGTAGTTTCAGTAGGCATTTCTTCAGTTACTTCATCTGCTTCTGCAATTAAATTATCTTCTGTTGTTGTAGGTTTTTCTTCAACTACTTCTTCTTCATTTGTCATACTTGTAAATGTTTGTGTAGTAGGTTTTTCTTCTACCATAGGTTCTTCACCCATTTCTTCTGATGCATCTGAAACTAAATCTTCTGTTTCAACTGATTCATTGCTATCAAATTCTTCTGATTCATTAGAAGCAACATTGCTTTCAAATGTCATCGTAGATGGTTGTTCGTCCATGTCCATATCCATTTCATCATCACCAACACTACTTTCAAATGTCATAGTAGATGGTTGTTCATCCATCTCCATATCCATTTCTGTTTCGATATCCATTCCTGTTTCCATATCTGGTTTCTCACCGATAACTTGAAATGTTGTCGTTTGTGTTTCATCAATATCCATATCCACTTCTGTTTCTATCATTGTTGGTGGTGGTGGTAGTTCTTCATACATGTCCATTTCCATATCCATTTCTGTTTCCATCATTGGTGGTGGTGGTAACGCTTCAAACATGTCCATTGGCATATCTAATTCTTCATATAGTTCAGTTGACATTTCTTCAAATTCTTCCATCATTGGTGGTTCTTCAAATCCCATCTCAGTAAATGTTTCTTCTTCTATATTCAAATCATCTACACTTCCCATATCATTATCTGTTTCAAAAAAATCAAAGATATCACCCATTTCCATTCCATCAAAAACACCAGCAAACATATCTTCAATATCTTCTTCTACTATACTTGTTTCAAATGTTTCTTCAAAAGCTTCATCTTCAATTACATAAACTTCTTCTTCAAAAAATTCTATTTCTGTATCAAAGTATGCATCTTCTTCTTCAAATCTTTCCTCAATTGTATCTTCAACTGTTTCAAGGTCGTCAAATATATCATCAGTAATATCAGTTATGCCTTCATCGGGACAAGTTGATGGTGTTTTTTCCCAGCAAAATACAACTGCTGTGCTAACTGATTCTGTTATAACTGTATTTGATGTTGTAACAGGGGCAACCCATTGAGTAGTAATCTCATTGTATTCTATATCCAATTCTACATCATCAATATCTGGCCCCCAATGCCCACCATGATAACCTGTACCAGCATTAAAAATAGTTACTTTAATAGTATAATCTGTTTCTGTATTTCCAGTATTAATATAAGTATCGCTATAATTAACAAAAATATTATTAGTATTACTAGCATTTTTCCCAGATATTATTCTTTCTTGTGTCGTTACATTTCCACTAGCACCTGTTATAGTTTGTGTCATTGTAGTAGTATTACTTCCATAATTATGCCAATACCATATGTCTGCTGATAATTCAGATTTAAATCCATTATTAATTTCTGCTTGAGTTAATCCACCATCATCTTTAACAGATATACTTTGTTCTGCTTTGGAATCAAGTCCAGTAGCCCAAGAGCCGCCTGGTGCATTACCACCACCATAATTTGCTGCTTCTCCACCATGATGGGAATCATAACCAGTCATCGTCCAACCATCATCTGAATATGTTCCCCCTGTACCAAAAGTAGAGTTCGTTAAAACATCTCCTGTTTTTGTTGTTTGTTCTGAAACAACATTTTGATTATAACCCGGTACAGTTGTTGTGGTTGTGGTGTTTGTGGTAGTAGTTGTGACAGTTGAGGTATCACCTTGTTGTGGTGTATTTTGTTGAATGACATCTACTGATGTTGAAGTAACTGTAACATTTGCTCGAGTCATTCCAGTCCAAGAACACGATGCTATAAAAACTATGAAAAGATACTTTAATATAGTTTTAACGTATTTGAACAAAATATTCTCCAATAATTAGTTCGTATGTGGAAGTTTAACTCCACCAACACTTTGGTGTCCAGAAAAGTCAACAGGTTTAGTCTCTAAATGTTCAATTTTAAAATCAAAGTTAAACCAAGAACTCTTTTCTTTCTTTGGAATATTAGCTTTTTCTTCTTTTTTAAGTTCCTCTTGTAATTTTTCTAGTTCTTTCATTTTTCTTTTAGTTTCAATTTCTGCTTTCTTTTGTTCTGCTTTTTTAATCGCATCAATTTTCTTTTGTGCTTCTTTACTTAATTTTTCGTTGATATATTCTCTCTTTTTAAGTTTGTCTGTGTATCTATCATAATCTGGTCTTTCTATATCATATTTTTTCCATTGTGCGTTAGCTGCACTACCAATATTTCCTTCGAATGGACATGGTGTACCTGCATGTTCCATAGCAGAAAATACTCTATCATCTTGACAAAGAATTGCTATTGATGCAACTCTCATTTGATAATCATAAAGAAGTTTTGATAATTTCATTCGTTCACAATTCTGGTCGGTAAAATATGTTCCACCTGATACACCAAGACCAAGTGTTTGCATACCAAAACCTACACCAACTGTACAAAGGTCTTGTGAGTAACTTGACATAGAGGGCGCACTTGCATTTCCAACAGGTATGGATTTTTGATTTGTTGTTGATGAATTGCTTGTGGTGTTAGTTGTATTATTAACTTGTCCATCATTATTGTTTGTAGTTGTACTAGTATACCCACCACTTATAGAAGTGTTACTGCCACTTGCATTAGTTTGATTAGATGTGGATTGGTCGTTTGCAAAAACAAAACTTAATGGCGTAAATGTAATTGTCAATATCAGGAAGAAAAATAAAAATTTATGCATATGAAACCTCTAAAATACTCTGTTTTGTAGTCACATATATTTATAAATTTATAGAATTTTATCTAACAAAATTGTTAAAATAATTGGGTATTATTGTTGTTTGCCTAAAGTAAAATCAATTAATTTTTGTTGATTTCTTCGTCCTCGTTCTTCTTGTGCTTGTCCTTTCCAATTAAAAATAATTTCACCTAAATCATTATCAAGTAATTCTTTAAGTTCTTCCTCAGAGAATTCTCCAAAAACTTGTTCCACTTGAGTTTCTAATTGTGATAAAAGTTTATTTATTTTTGTAGTAATAAAATCATTATTATTAATTTTGTTCTTGCTCATATTGTTTCCCATATTTACAAATAAAATAAGCATCAACTATATCAGTCAAAGGGTTTGATATAGAAGAATTTAAAATATTTTGTAAATCAATTTTGGTTTCATTATAGAATGCTTCATACATTAATTCTTTATCAGCATTTCCTTTTCCAGTAGCATATTTTTTTATAATGCTCGGTGGTAATAAGATAATAGGATTGCCTTGTAGATAAAGATTATATTTTAAGATGCCAGTATTTTCTGCTATAGAAAAAACTCTGCCTGTGCTTCCCATAGAATAATTTTCTAAGTAGACCTTTATAGAACTATCCAAATTCAGATGCACCATTATCCAATTCGAAAGTGCGTGAAATCTTTGTTGTTGAGATGTCCAATCTTTATAGAGAGATTGTCCCATAATTTTATCTTCAGCAAAATGCCCTAAGTATTTTTTCTTGTCGGTTAGATAAAAAATCTTACAAGTTTGCCAAGATACTTCTTCAGCATAAGATAAACATATAGCAGGACTGCTCATAGAATAATCAATTCCAACACAATTAACTCGACTACCATATTCAATATTTTGTATCATTTCAAATCAATCATTTTAAGACCTTTTAAGGGGTGGGATACAAACACCCTTGGCGCTATTAACAGCGTCCAAATGCCCCTTTAAAATCGCTCTGGCACTAAGATATACCACCGATTCCTGTTGGGGTACTAAAAGTAACATCACAACCCTCTGGCCCAGTACACGCTAATTCTTGACTAGCGATAGTCTGGTCAGATAGTTCATATTTACTTAGTAATCCCCAGTCCACATCTTTCGGCATCTTCTTCACAAACTCATTATACTCCTTCTCGGTACAATCTTGATATGGAGCTTGTTTATAGATATGGTCACTATGAGGTAGAAAAGAAACACCAGACATATAATCAAAATTCTCATAAACCCAAGCACCAACTGCCATCCACTCATCTTCTTTTACAGAAATAGTTACAGATGGTTTATGTTCACACCAATTTACTTGATATATTTTCCAAATTGCTAGTTGTTCTATTGCACTCATATCAGTTCTAAAAACAGAATCTTTATCTGCTTTTTGTGGAAAAGAAAAAACAATACTATGTTTATTCATATAATCTTCTTCATGAGGAAATCCAGCATCAATCATTAATTGTGTTAATGGGTCTTTCGCATCTCCACGCACAGTCCTAATATAAAATGGATTATGTCTTGTATGAATACCAGACGCAGAATCTACTAATTGAGAAACTGTACCAGATGGTTTAACACAGGTAGTTGCAACTGATTGATTAATACCAATATCTTTTGCATACTTTTTATTTGTATCAACTGCAATTTGTTTTAATTCTTGTAATCTTTTTTCTAAACCACTTTCTTTACCATTTGTAAAACGACATTCCATAATACCTGTAAGTGAAACTCCAAGAAGTCTTTCTTCTTTACAATTCTTATTCCATTCTTTAGCAATATATTTAAAATTGACTAATGTAGATTGAAAAGTTCCTAAAATGGTTGCAAGTTTTACTTTTTCTTTTAAGGTTTCCATAGTATCTTCTGCTCTTACCACGACTTCTGATAAATTACAGAATTCTCTTGAACGTAAAATGATTTCAGAACAAGGATTAGTTCCAAATTCGATTCCATCAGTTTCTCTTCTACCATTTTCAGAAGCAACCTTAGTGGCAGCATCACGATTAAAAATTCCTCTTTCACCAGATTTAGAATCATATAATGACCTCCATTCTTTTAAGAATATTCCCATATCTGGAGTTTCAGTATATATCGCAGAATTATTTGCAAGTGCTCTTTGTGGTTCTGTTTCCCACCATCTTCCTGTCTTTGCAGCTCTCATTCTATCATCAGATAAATTAGAAAGAGAAATTAATGCAGAACGTCTTACACCACCAACAACAACAACCTCTGCAATCTTACAAATAATATCATGACATTCAAGAGAAGTAAGTTTTCTACCAGCGGCACTACGCATTACCTTAACAGAAAATTTAAATAAATCATCTAATGGCTCTGGCCCAGATGCACGACCACCAAAAGTTTTTAATGGTGCTCCTGCTGGTCTTACCTTACTTAAATCCCATTTTGGAACTTGTCCATGATATAACATCGCAAGAAGTTCTTTGAATGCTTTTGCCCAACCAAGTTTTGAATCTGCGACAACTATTTTTGTATCACTAGGATGAAATTCTTCTGCGACATCTGGAAGATTATTAACAGATTGTCTATCAACAGAAAATCCTACTCCAGTTCCATTCATTAAAATGTAAAGAATTTCGTCAAATGCTTGTGGTCTATCTACTGCAACATACGAACAATTATATCCTGCTATGTTTTCTTTTTCAAGTGCTTCACCAGCGGTCATAAGACATCTCATAGATGGCATAATTTTTAAGTCTAAAATATAATCTTTCAATTGTTTTTTCAATTTATCTGGCATTTTATATTTGTGTAATTTTTGTAAATGGGATTCAAAAAAAGTAAAATATCTTGATATTGTTTCTTCCCATGTTTCCCGTCTATTTTGCTCAGGTATCCATCTTGAATATCTTGATAGGTGAATAAATTGTTGATATTGAGTAGGTAAGTTTTTTTGCATTTGTTTATGACTCCTTAAATTTTTTTCCAGTTTATTAATCTTGTTTTAGCATGTAAATTAGAAAAAGTATTCTTACTTATAATTCTATGAATTTCAACAGAAGTTCTCCCAGAAAGTATCATATCATTAATATCTTTTTCTTCAATATTATCAGGCCAAATTACAATTGATTGATTTTGTTCAATTGATTTTTCCATTCTTTTTATTATTTCCACATTTCTTGGCTCATTATCATAGATAACCGTATAATCTTTTTCATCCATATCTAATTTAAAATCTGCACCAGCAACAGCAAGACAATTATCAAGAAACAGACTATCAATCGGCCCTTCAACAACAAAAACATGTTGGTTAGAATCAATTCTATCAAGACCAAATATTTTATTTTTTTCTTTTAACATTATAGTAATATATTTTGGATTTTCTTTTCCAAATGCTCTGCCTTGATAACCAAAGAAAACATTTTCCTTATCAAAAAAAGGAATAATTAATCTTGGGTGGTCTCCATTAAGTGATGGAAACTTATTAGGTAAAAGTGTATTCGTAAATTTAAAAAATTCGGGTGCAAAATATAATTGAGAATAATATTTTTCTGGAATTTTTCTTTGTTCTACAAATTTTACTGCTGGGTGTGATGAAGTTTTTAAATCATCAAAAGTTTTAAGTTGATATAAAAAATCTTCAAACATAAGTTGGTCTTGTGTATTGAATTCTGGTGGTTTAAAATCAAATGTTGGTTTTTCAGAAGAATGAATACCAGATGTATATCTCGCCATTACATACTCTTTATGTAAATCTGCGTCAACATATTTTATTAAATTTGACAATGTTTTTCCCACTCCACAGTTATGACATTTGTAAAAGAAATCATTCTTTTTTTGAAAAACATATCCTCTGGCTTTCACTTTACTTGTTTTGGAATCGCCACAACAAGGACATCTAAAATTAAAAAGATAATTTCCCTTTTCTTTAAATTGTTTTAATTGAGGAGCTAATCTCCTCATGAATTCTATATCAATATGGTTGTACATAATAAATCGTTTCTTATAATACTACACGAAAAAAAAGAAAATGTCAAGATTAAAATTTGATAAATTTATTTAATATAAATCCCACTACAACTGCACCACCAATGATTAACCATCTCCATTTTTCCAAAAGACTAACTCTATCATTTAAGTTAACCTTTAAACTTTCAATATGTTGTTTTAGTTGTTGTTGAATTTTTTGGTTTTCATTTATAATGTGTTGTTCGGTATTAGTAATCCTTTCATATAAGTCTCTATTAATTGTACTAATTCTACTATGAAGTTCTTTAATATCGGTTGCTAATTCTTTTCTTTTGTTTTCTATTTGTGCTGAATTATCACTAAGAATTTCATCTTGTCTTTCAATCTTTTCTTCATGAACTGCTAACATGATATGAATAGAATTTGATACATCTATAATCTTCGTAATTGCTTTGTCTAATCTGATATGAATATTTTGCATATCTGCAACATCTCGTTGCAGAAATTCAATTGCTGTTTCTAAATTCTTTTTATTCGATGATACATTATTACCATTTCCTTTAATCATTTCTGACATGTTAGCAGTTCTCCTTAATTAATTTAGTCTTCTTTAGTTATCAAAGTCCATAAACCATAAGCTATAGCGCCATATGCACATAACTTAGCAATGGGACTAAAAAAAACAACAACAACACCAAATCCAATTAGTGTTGCGCCATCCCATGATGTTCTTTCTTTAAGTCTATTGTTTATCCAGTTCATAAAGTTACTCCTTTTAGTTTACTTAATTTTAGCATTGACTTTACGATGTTTATTCCACGCCATAAAACCACCTAGTCTTAATGACCAGTATGCTAAGTAGTTCATAATAAAGAAACCGTTTACTTCTATACCAATATCTCTAAAGATTTCATCTGCTCTTTTTTGAGTTATGATACCCATAGTTTGTTTCTTTAAACCCGGCTTTGGTGGTCGTATTAATAAGGTTTGATACTTGTAAGCATAATCATGTACAAGTCCCCCCATTAATAATACGCCAATTGGGGATAAAAATGTATGAAGAAACTTCGGAATTGAAGCTCCATCAAATTCAAATCCTTTAGGTATGATATATTTTTTACCTTCAAGTTCGAAAGTAAAATCTTTTGCAATCTCCCAATGTCTTACACCAAGTAACCACATTAGGATACCTTTCCAGAAACCTTTACCTTTTGTCTTTATAGGTAATGGTTTCATATGAGGCATTTCTGTATATTTAAAATTGACTCTATTTTCGTTATTTTTATCAAATAGGTTAACAACACAACCTAATATTACTAAAGCAATCACTATTGTCCATTGCCAAAATTTCATTGCTAATGCTATTATATCTAGTTCCATTTTATTCTTCCTCTTTTTTTATTTTTTCTTTCTTTGTGCCTTCTGCTACTATTTCATAATATATAATAATTTCCTTTTGTTGTTTGATGTATCGTTTTACATCTTGAACATTAAATGCAAGATTTTCGTAATCTCTTACAGACATCGCAATGAATACTAACTCTGAATTTTTCTTTAAAAATCTTTGTTTAAAATCTTCTAAATTCTCCTCAGTTACTACATAAAAATGTATTCCATTCATTGATATTGGTTTCGGCCAAGGTTGAATAGGAATATTTCTATCAACTTGAATAGTTTTTACATTTAAATCTTTTGTTCCGCTTAACCAAGAACAACCATTTACTCCAAAAATTAATCCTAATATTAATAATGTTGTTTTTATTTCCATAATATATTACCTCGTTGGTCTTTTAGTTAAATCTTCTATAGATTCATTTTCTTTTTTAGTCGCTTTGTTTATTACCTTCTCTATTAATCCTGGCTTTCTCAATGCTAATCTTGTTAAATCATGTCTTTGTAATTTTTTATATAGTGCGTCTTTCTCCTTTTCAGCATTATCTAAATTAATTTGCAATTTTTGATTTAATTTATTAAACTTTTCTGCATCTTGTTGTAAAGTATCTATCGCTGTTTGTTGAGTTTGAACTGCTGTTTCTAATTTAGCATTATTCTTTGTTAATATTTGAATACGATTTTGTGTATCCTTATAATAAAAATAAAATCCACCTGCCATAGTCGCCATTAAGACACCCATAATAATCATTCCTTTAAATCCCATTATATTTCAAACTCCTTTTACTTATGTACAGTATAAACATACCATAATGATATCATGATACACACTGCTATTGCATAACTATTCATACTATTATCTATTTATATTATCTCTTATTTGGAATTATTTGGTTTCTTTGCTTTATCAAGTTTATCAACTGTATCTAACAATTCATTAAATTCTTTAAAGTTTTTAAAATTCTCTACTCTTAGTACTGGATTACTTGTTCTGAAATCTTTTTTTCTCATTACCGTTTTAGCTATCAAATCTAATTCATTATTTTTTTTATCTATAGTCAATACAAATGGTATATTAACATCACTATTCATATCAGCAATGACTGCTTGTGCTTTTGCACCCATATCTTTTATTTTAGTACCATGTTTTTGTCGTGATTTTTTAAATAAACTAAGTAATTCGTTAGTAGTTATTTGTTCCTTGTTTCTTGCATCATTTAATCTTTCAAGAAAATGTTTAGAAAATTCTATATCAATCTTTAAAGACCTAAAAATTTTATCTGCATACTTCTCAACTTGGTCTAGTTGAGATTTAGATACTAATTTTCTTTTTTGACCTGTTACCATTGGTTTATATGTGTCGAAATAACTAGCACCACTAGAACCATATGCATTGAGAGTAGATGCATTTAAATCGGATTCGGGTTTAAATGAATCAATAGGAAGATAAGGATAACCATATTCCTTAAAAGTTTTTTTCATTTTTAACTAACCTGTCTTTGTTTTTTTGCTTCTTCTCTTTTTGCTCTTAATTTCATGATACGTTCAACGAATTTTTTAGCTTCTCTCATTCTACCGTCCATTTGAATAAACTTTTTTTTCTTTCTCGGTGGAACTGGAACAGTAGAACTATCATCACCTGTTCCTGATACTGCTGTACCAGTTGCGTTTGTTGGTACTTCTTCTGGCAATTCAGTTTTAGGTTTTTCGAGTCCTAATGTTTCATCAGTATAATATCGTTTCATTATTTCAGCAAATTTTGGTTTCTTATTCATCTCTCTTTTATATCCTCTAAGCTTATATATATTGTTTCTTTTGATTTTTCATGAATAACAGAAAAGATTTCTACACCTAAAATAGTATCTGTAGGAGAAGTATCTTGTGTCGCAAAAACTTTATCACCTTTTTTAGCAACTATATCTTCTGACTGTCGACTTAAAATATCACTTTGAAGTACATACTCTCCTTTAGGTAATATCTCTCCAAATCCAATGACTTCTTCAGATATACTATCATCTATTTCATAATTTTCTTTTAAATATTCCAAAAATGTTTTTTCTATAAATCGTGGGTCTTCAAAATGTTCTTTAAATGTATCTTTAAGTAAAAATAATGCAGCTGCATATGTACCTACTTTTGTTTTTATGCCAGGCACTTTCAAAAATATTTTTTTAATATTAAAAACAAGTTTATGTAAAATAGTATATGCGTTTTTTAATTCGGAAGTTGTTAATTCAACAGCAGGTTTACTAGAATTTTCTTTTTTAATTCTATTACCTTTATTGTCTATAATACCTAATTTAAATGCATCTGATTTTTCAAAAGGGGTTGTAAGAATCCTTATAAAACGATATGCGACAAATAAATCAATTGCTGAGCCCATTTCTATTTTCCTTTATCTTATGTTCGTGTTTTACCTTTTAATTTTTTGATTACATCTTTTAATTGTTTGAGTGATTTATCTACTGCACGTTCTTGTGCAGATATTGGTAGATATACATACGCTTTTATTTGTTTTATAAGGTCTAACTCAGCCTTTTTGACTTCTGGTTTATATTCTTCTTCAATTGATTCTTTAAAAGAATTGATAAGCATACTCGATTTATTTCCTTTCTTAACTGCATATTCAAGACTTTCTTTATCACTTTTATTTGATTGATTCATTTTGTTAGCAAATAAATCTAAAAGTTCTTTTGGTGCGCTTCCACCTCGTACAAGCATTTTTTCAGCAGATATTCTTGTCCATCCCGGTTTTCTTGGCGCTGTATCCTTATCTCTGGCATAAAGTGAATGGTCATATTTGAATGGATTTCTAGTTTCTGTTAATACATCTTCTTTAAATGATTCTGATATCTTTTGTTCTAATTTTTCTGTAAAGGAATTTAAAAGGTCTTTATCCTTACCACCATATTCTTTATACTTCTTTTTAAGAATAGCAATAAATTGTTTTAATTGTTTTGGGCTTTGTCTAATTGGAACTATTTTTTCGGCATCAGCCATAGCTTTTTTTAAATTTGCATCACTACCAAGCTTTTTATACCTTTCTACGCCACCACCTTTTTTAGCTATTGGAAACTTAGTGCTATCAGGTCGTGAATAAGTAAATTCTTTAAATGTTGTAAATTTTTTTTCCATCTTTATAACTCTTTTAATTCTTTTAAAAGCACCTCATCAGTTTCTATATCAAGTAATTCATCTGGTCTTAATATATTTAAAAATAACATAAATGCTTTTAATGCACCCCAATATTTCCTATCTATTTTAAACAATAACAAAGTTGCAGCTACTTCTCCACCAAACACATTAATCAAAAGTGTTATATGATTCAATAACAAGGTTTTTTTTAAATTACCTGTTTCATAATATTTGCGAAGAAGTCGTTTAATGTATTTAAATTTCTTTAAATCATCTTTAAACTCTTGTTCGCCTTCACATTCTGGATTATTGTAATGCTTAATAGCAAACATCATCCAGTTATCCTGTGTTATCTTTTCATACATAATAAAACCACAACTTGTTAAAGTCTAAATCTACTATTCACCAAGTCTTGCAGTCAACAGAGTTGAGCCAGCAGGACTTAAATCGTGTGTAAAATGAATCTTAATTGGATTTTCTCTCATGTGTGCTTGTCCAGTTGGGTCATTTGTTATTTCGTCTGGTGCTTCTTCTCCAGTTTTTCCAAATTTACCACCATGAACAATCAACACTTCAGATATTTCACCATTGTCGCCTGAAAAAGTAGGTACATTAAAATCAATACCCACAGAATTCAATGCTTCACGTAATTTTTTGATTGCATGGTATGGATTTAAATATTCTCCACTAATCGAACCAACATATGAGTTCAATTCTTTTACAACCATATCATTACTAAGGTCTGCAAGATTCATATTATCACCAATCATTTCACCACCAAAGCCTGGATTAACTCCAACACTAGATGCTGGCAAATCTGAACGTGATTCTTCTGTTACAAAACTTTTAAATCTTTTCATTTTTATTTCCCTTATCATCATTAGAATCTTCCAATTTTATATTAGAAGATTCATCAGATATTACTTCAGTTAAAACTTTCTTTTTCTTTCTACTTGTCTTTTTAGTAGATGTAATTTCAGGAGCTTCGGGAGAAACCTCAATCAATGTTTGTTTTTCATCAACCATAGGTTTTCCGCCAGCACCATATTTAATCAGTTTTTCTGTCATAATTCAATCCCTCTTATGCAAGAGTACAACCTTGATTAGCAATTACACTCCAACCAGCTGTTGAATCTGTATATAATAATATACAAGCATCACCATCTGTATTAAATGTAACAGTTGTGTATCCATTTAATGTAGTTGGTGTTAATGTTGCATCGCCACCATCTGTAATCATAGTGATGATTTTAACTTGTCCTGTGCTACCATTTGCAAGTGTTAATGCAATCGCACCAGAAGTTGCAACAGTTGTTACTGCAGTTGTTAGATTAACTGCACCAGCAGAAGTTATTGCCTGTGGTGTAGAATCAAATGCCAACCATGTTGGAAAATTGTTAAATAAATTAGCAATACTAATTTTTTTATTAACAGGTGTACCTGATGGGTCGTCAATAACATGAAGTAAATCTTCAGCGGCAACTCCAGTACCTAAATCTGTTAATGCTGTAATTTTTTTATCAGCCATTTTTTATCTCCTATAAACCCGTAAGAATTACTTTTTCTTATCGGGAATGCTACTGTCGGCATTATCACCGACATCACTTTCGTTATCTAATTCTTGAAGAAATTGGTCACATTGTTGAATTGCACCAGATAAAGCTGTTATTCTTGTAAGTGCATTGTTTCGCTCTTTATCAAGTTTTTCAATAAGGTTTGACATTGTTTCAACATCCTTTTCCAATGTAACCTTTCTTTCTTCAATCTTTTTTTTATCAATCATATTGTTATATCACCTCACTTAATATAATTTCGTATATCTTACGACTAGTTTGTTACTGTTCGTACTTGTACCACATCAGAAATATCTAATGAAGCAGCAAGAGTTGTTCCACCAACTACTGTATCAGAAATTGTTCCACTATTAAGTGCAATAGCAGAAGGTGTAGTTAACACATCTGTGTTACCTAAACTAGCACTTGTCTTCTCAAAGCGTTTTCTGTTAGCAGTCGAACCAGTTGCAGTATAAGTTAAGACGTGGTTGCCATAACCACCACCTGATTGGTTTCCGTTAACAACAGTAATTTGTGGACTACCAGCAACAGTAACTTCTTCATCCCAAGTAACTTCAACAAGTATTCTTTGTGTTCCGTCACCAGCGGTCATATCAGTTGTTGCAGTTGTTCCAACAACATATCTTAATGCTGTAACTGTTGGTGCTCTTAAACCAGTACTTGAAGATGAACCAGCAAGGTCGCCAATCGCAACTAAAACTTCAGGTTGTGCAGAAGTATTGTCATTTCCACTAGCTGCAGTTCCAGCCTGTCTTACCCAACCCGCTTGAGTTGCATAGATAGTCTGTTTTTTATAATCTGAGTTCTCATCTGTCGGCTTATCTTTTGGTTTGTTTGATGCCGAAGCGTGAGCTGTTCCCCATAATCCCATAATCGTTCTCCTTTTTTTTTATTCTATACTTTATTTATAGTTATTTATATCCTAATTTTTTTAATTGTCGTATAGTAGTACTAACATCTTTATGTAATATTCCTATGCCACCTGCTTTTTTCCACTCATCTACATTTTTAAGGTGGTCGTCAATAAGGACATTAGGATTTCCCTTATCAACTGCAAATTTTTGTTTATCTTGTCTTTTTACTATGTTTATTCTATTTCTGGGTAATTCTCTCATATTTTTATTTACCCAAACCAACTTATCCCTCTTAGAATTATCATCCCTCGATGAATATGCACTTAATACATGTGATGGATATTTACTTACCATTTTCCAAAGTCTTTTTGAATTTGGCATCCATTCTAAATTTTTCCAAAAATCTTTTGTTTTATTAATTACCTTCCATCTATCTTCTTGTGGAACTTCTAACCAACTTTTAATTTTAGGATACTTATCAAGAAGTGTTTCTAATGCACCCTTTTCTAAATCTACTAAAACACCATCTAAATCAATATAAATCTCTGGTAATTTAGAATTCTCTTGTTCTGAAAGATATGCATACCTAACATCATAAAATTGTTTCATATTTCCTAATATTTACCAGCTTTAATATCAGAAGTTTTTGGATTTACATCAATATTGTCTTTAGGTTTCCCCGTTAATGTTTTACCATTAGGTTTACGTTTTTCACCAACTTCCTTTGGCTCATTTTTACCCTTCCAATTTTTATCTACATAGTCATAAAATTCTTTTTCTTTATCGCCATCTAATTCACTAGGACTTTTTACACCAAACTTTTTCATTGCAGATTTAAAAAACTTTTGATATTCTGTTTCTTCTTGAAATTTAGTTAAGATATCAATATATTTTGATGGTGAAGTTACTTGTTCTCTACGATTTTTGAAACCTACTTTGTAAAAATCGACTGGAGTAACAACTTCTCCACTTCTATGGTTAATATTACCTTTTGGTACAAATCTATATTCAAAGTCACTATTTCTTTTATCAGCAGATAATTTTTTAACCATTTTTTCTGCTTCTCTTTGATTATAGATTTTTCCTAAAGTTCTATCTTTTTCTAATCTGTAAATTCCATCTCGCCTTTTCTTATTTGTATAAACAACTTGGAATTGTGTTCCTTCACCAGCACGACCAATATATTTCGTTCCTTCATCAATTTCAACTTCTTCTTTCTTAGTTGCCATCAACTTGTCGTGGTTGGCAATTGCATACTTTTCTGCATCTTCTCTATTGTCAAATTCTTTTGCAATAGTACCATCTGCATTATATACACAAAACTTGTCACCCTTTTTCTTAACATGGTCAGTTGGATTCATTTCTTGTAGGTCATTCTTATCTGGATTAATTGCATGTTCATGCATTGAACTTGCAAGTATCTTTAGTGTAGAAACTGAAACGTCTTTCTCTAGTCCATGTTCAAACATAATATCATAATGTGTAACAGTACCATCTTCATCGAGTGTATGTTGTTCTTTTAATGGATTTCCTTTACCCCATTCTGCATGTTCTACTTTAGTAGCACAATCGTGTTTTACTTTCATCCCCTTAGCTTTACCTATTGCTTTTTGCAACTGTTTAGAAGTAACTTCTTCTCTAGTATGTGGAAACTTTCCAGCAACTGTTATACGAAGTTTTTTAAGTTCTTTAACAATCTCATCAGTTTCAACTTTATGTGGAGAATCTGCATTAGACATTACATAACTTTGAATATCGTTTAAAGTAAGAAACTTTTTCTTTGTTAATTGTTGTTGGAATTCTTTTTTAATATCTTTCGCAAGTAGTTTATAGTTAGTAACAACTTCATCAAGTTGTTCTTCTTTACTATCTGGATTCCAAATTTGTTCAACAGCATCTTCCAATGTTCCCTTTTCTATTTTTTTAAAGTAATCATTTTGTTTTTTCATTGTTTTCTTCCTCTATAATCCTATTCTTCTGTTATGTTGTTTTCCCTTTTGCACTAATGTAGTCAGCCATACCATCTAATTTATTTACCGCTGTTGCAACTTTGTTTGTCCACCAAGTAGGAAGGTCATCTTCATCATTTAGTTTTGCTAATTCTGTATTCATCTTTTGTAAAGCTTCCATAGCAATCTGTACTTGTGTTTTCATAGATGCCACATCAGTATGACCTGATTCTTGCATATCTACTTCTTCCATAATATAAGCATCAACTCCTGCTGTGTTTTTAAGTCTTTTCATCTGTGCAAACTTTTTTGCAGCTTCATATGAACTTTTTGCTTTTATAATTTCTTTACCTTTTTTAATATGAACTACTGTGTATGTATTTTGTTTTTCATCAAGTTCTACTTCTTCAAATTTAACAACTTCCAAAACTGCATCTTCTAACGAATTCTTTTTGGTATCTAAATATTTTTTTCCCATTATTGTGGCCCTATATACCTTAATTTAAATTTAAATCTTCCTTTCTTCAAGAAATTTTCAACATCTCTTTTAGTCTTCATCTTAATTCGTGGATGTATCTCATCAATATTTAAAATGCTTAACTCATCTCCATACATATCCCTATCAAAATCATACTCTGCTCCACCACCACCACCGTAACCTGGTGGTCTAATGCCATTTTTATCAAGATAGTTTCTTGCTTTCTTAAACTCAGACATCTTATCAAAATCTAATACAACATATTCTAAATCATCTGGTGCTTCTGTAATTGTATCTCCATTCCAAATTTTTTGAACAGCCTCTTCTAAAGAATTCTTTTTTGTATCTAAATATTTTTTTCCCATCTTATTTTTCTTCCTCTAAATTACTCATTCTTAAATAATTTTGACGATATGAATCAATATATGCTATTCCTTTTTTCGTACCTAATTTTTTAATTATGTTATCTAATTTATCAACTGCTTTTTTATCTTTATTTTTTAGAAAATGAAAGAAACCTTGAACAGTTTTTTCTTTTTTTCTTTTATCTGTAATATCAGCAACAAATGGATAATGTTTTTTTACAATAGCAAGTCTTTCTGCATCAGTTTTTGCAACAACATCTGAAATTTTACTTCTTTCATCAATATGTTCTTCTTTTTGAAGAAGATTTTTTGCTTTGTTTTTATCATAATATTTAAATGTAAATATTTTACCTTTAAATTGTCTATCTAAACCCTGTACCTTATAACCTTTATTATCCATTTTTATAATCTTACCTAAAAACTTATCACCTCTTTTGGGTTCGTAAAAATCTAATTCCTGTCCTACTTTAGCTCGTTGTTTTGTTTCTGTACCCATACCCTTAGTAGCAAGTGTTCTAAAGTTTTCACCAAGTTCATCTTCATCAAGTGCTTTTTGCAAGTCTTTAGATTGTCCAGCGTGTGCTTGACTTGCTTTCTTTAATTTACCTATAACTTTTTTAATAATAGTTTCATCATCTTTATCTAATTTTTCATCAAGTTTAACTTCTTCATTTATATCAGTTCTACCAAATCCAAGTTTAGGGTCGCCTTTAGTCATTGATGTTAAGTGGTTTATCATATACTTTTGAACTTCATCTTCAATACCGACATCTTTTGCTTTAGTTATAATCTTATCATATAGTATTTCTGCTTTCTTTTTCTGTTCTTCACTTGCACTACCAGAGTTCATTGCATCTTTTTCCATTTTAAAGAATACATCTTGCATTTTAGCAAGTTCCTCTGCGCCATCTTTATCTGCGTATTTTTTCATTACTTCTTGTGCAGAGCCACACATGTGAAAAAACTTAGTTGTGTAATTACCTACAGTAATTTCATGTTTTGGTTGTTCATCAAGTTCAACTTCTTCTTTTTTCTTTTTGCCTTTTTCTTTGTAACCACTAGCAAATGCAGCTCTTCTTTGAGCATCTGAAGCAAAACCTTCATTACGAATATAATTTAATTCATATTTAAATCTTCCTTTCTTCAAGAAACTATCTACACCTCTTTTAGAATTAATGCTAGGTGAAAGTTCATCAAGATTAAAAATGGTTATCTCATCTTTAAATTTATTAAAATCAAAAGCAGGCTCCATTTCATTACCACGATAACCTTGCGAAAGACCTTGACTTTCAAAATACTTTACTGCTTTCTTAAACTCAGATGTACTATTAAAACTTAATTTTGGAAGTACATAGTCAAGATAAGCTTCTGTAACTTCTTTTTTAGTATCTTTGTTCAACATTATTTGTTGGACACTACGTATTAATGTTTCTTCTTTTTTATCTTTAGAATTTTTCATATCTTCTTTTTTATCTTTTGCTTTTAGATAAGCAGCTATCGCCATCTCCTTGCGTTTTTCTTTTGATAGTCCATCAAATTGTGGATTAGTAGATTTTTGAAAATCATCAATATATTTTTTTACATCATGTTTTTCTGGGTCGAGTGGTTCTTGAATAACTACCGCTTCCATTGCAACTGGTTTTCCTTTTCTAATAAAAGAAAGTAAATCTTTATAAGACTTAGAAATCGTATTTTGATAATCACCTTTTTGTTGAGATGTTTTATGTTTATCATAGAGTGCAATTGCTGCCTTCGCAATTTTATCTGGAACTCTTGCTGTTTTCTTATCTCCAAATTCTACTTTGAATGAATTACCCAAACCAATTTGTTTTTTAAGTTGTATCATTATGTTTTTATCTGCACTTGCAATATCTTTTGCAGTTGCAACATCATCAACGTCAGCAGGGTCGACATCTTTAACATCTTTATATTTTGTCTTTAAATATTTCGACAGATTCATACGTTCTAATTTATTTTTTTCCATGTTTCCTGTCCTATGTTGATGTTAGTGGTCTTTTATCCCCTTGTGCTTTCTTAGCATCTTGAGCTAACTTCATTACTTCTCTTACTGTATATGATTTTGGATTTTGTATAGCATCTCTAAGTTGAGCTTGTGGCCACTTTTCTTCTTGAGCAACGATATCTAAAATAATTCGTGCTGACTTATCATCAAGAGTAAGTTTACCACCTTTAAATTCAATAACACCCTTACCACCTTTAGTCCTAGCAATTTTGAATATTGCACTTGCTGTTTTATCCTTACTTACGATAGAATCATATCCTTGAAATTCATTAAGTTCTGTTTCTTCTTGTACTGGTTTAATATTTCCTATAATCTCACGAACTCTACGTCTATCCATATCAGTAAGAATAACTATATCATCTTCGGTTAATCCATTTTCAGCATACTCAACAATATCTCTTTCTTGTTGTTCTCGTATATCATGAACAGTTCGGCCAAACTTTGTGTAAAAATCGTTATAAAATTTATCCATTTCCATATTTCCTTTCTTTATATTTATCTTATTTGCTATTTAAAGTTTCAGTAATCATATGTTCTTGTAAGGTTTCCAACCAAACTTTTTTATATCCTTTCTTTTCAGTAAGAATAGTTACATAATTTGTTCCACGTCTTAGTATTTCACCTAGTTTTGTCTTTTCTCCTACACGCAATATCTTTCCTGTAAGATATGCATCTCTAAATTGTTCATAATCAGTCATTTCTCCTATCCATTGTTTTTCATCACGAATATTCATATGTTTTCTTACATCTTTAAATAATCTTTCTGCACCCTTAAATCCTTTTGGAAGTCCACTTTTGAACGCACTTATATCTCCACTAGCGGCAGCACTTCTCATTTTTGAAGCAGACATTCCTGTTACACCCTCTGCATCGGGGTCTCTCTCGCCAGCAGATACAACACCTATACTTTCAAATTTATAATATCCATGTCGTTTTCCTTTAACACCATTATAAGTATCTAATAATTTTTGAAATTCTTTAATTCTATCAGAACCAGCAACCATTACTAGATTTTTATAACCTTCATCATACAACTTAGTTGCAATCGCCATTGCTGTAGTTGCATCTTGGTCTGCAATAATTTTTCTTGCATGTTTCGGAAACATCTTTCTCATATATGCAATTTTAAGTGCATGTGGTAATGGGTCTTTTGTTGGGTTTTTTGTAAAAGATGGATAAATTCTATAATCACTAGAACCAGCAACACTCGCAACTTTATTAATTAATTTTTCGTGACCAGTAGTAGGCGGATTGAATCTTCCAAACGCAAAAACAACTTTTTCTTTTGCTTCTGTTAAAACCTGTTTAAAACCTTTCATCATTTATTTGTTACCACCTGCTTTTAATTTTCTAACTCTTTCTACTTCTTGTTTTCTCATTATCCTTACTAATTTCTTTGCAATCTTTGGTATCATAGATGCTTTCTTTTGAAGTTGCATATCTATTTTCATCTTTGCTGAAATAGGCAGATTCTTATAATCTATGTTTCCATAAAACTTTTTAATCATTACCATTTTAGCACGTTTCATTGCACGTTTCATAAGTTTATCACCTGTAGCAACTCTACGAAGTGATAGTTCTCTTTTCTTTTTAAACGCACCAGATTTTGAAAGTCGTTTCATTCTTATTGCAAGTTTTCTTCGTTGTGCAATATTTAATGGTTTTCTTTCTTCTAAATCATGCAAACCTTTTGATTTTTCTACATCTACTGTTATCTCTTTAAATGATTTCATTTACTTATCCCAATTTTTTATGGCAGTAAAGTTATTAAAACTAAACTCCATTCTATCTACTAACTTGACTGCGTTTCCACTTATTCTATCTATAGCAACATAACCTTCAGGATTCGTTACTTTAAATCCATCAGATGTTTTAACAAATGTATCGGTCAATTGTTTAATACTATTTAGTTTTTTAACTATCAAAATCTTTGCTTCAACCAAATATTTCTGCATAGTAAACACTTGTATTAAAGTAGGTATTTGTTTTTTAAACTCTCTAATATATTCTGTTTTTCTAGTTTCGTATTCCTGTTTCTTTGCTGGTGTTTTTATTTTTTTAGTTTCATCATCAAACTGGTCTTTCACATACTGCAAATATCCTTGTGCATGTTTGCTTGGATTCGTTATAGGTACACCTTGTCTTACAAATTTGTTATTATATGTCTTAATAGTTACCTTTGCAAATTTTCCAGAAAGACTTTCCTGTAATTTTAAAAATCTATTTAATGTCGGCACATTAATTTTTTGAAATGCAACTCCTGTTTTTGATAATAATGATGTAACCGCTTCTGTTTCCTTTGCAGTAAATGTAGATTTACCAGATGTATCTTTATAACTTGCATCATCCATCCATACTTTTGAGGATTTAGTTAATGAATTTATATTGACACCAAATGATGCTTTCATATCTTGAAGTTCTTTTCCAGTATAAGTGGTGTGCCACACAACACCTATGTTAGCACTCTTAATAGTTTTTCCTAAATCAGAATCAACTGGAACTGCATAAACAATTGTGTTCGGTTGAAAAGTATAATACTTGACACCATCTATTGTATCATTTTCAACACTATCTTTTGTGAACATTAAATCGCCTTGCAATACTCCTTTGATTCCTAACTTAGAAAATTCTTTAAGAGCAACCTTTAACTTCGTACTTAAATCTCCAGATGTATCTGCATCAACATCTGCATTTGTTTTATATAATTTTGGTGTTACATT
>CERA01004314.1_pt1 | contig 24356 bp, 30 predicted proteins | sample 530881 | NCBI WGS metagenome assembly CERA01 (sample SAMEA2621061, study PRJEB7988) | marine metagenome | biome: marine biome (ENVO:00000447); feature: deep chlorophyll maximum layer (ENVO:xxxxxxxx); material: "saline water (ENVO:00002010), including plankton (ENVO:xxxxxxxx)" | depth 50 m
TTTAGCTTCAGCAGTTGCAGCAGTAACCCCTACACCTAAAGACGACGAATGGGTTGCCAAAGGTTACAAATTTCTTGATATGATTGCGCTTAACGTAGGTTTAGCAAAGGATAAATAATGTCATTGGACGCAGAAGCAGTTAAGTCGGGAGTGGACGTATTGGCAGTCTCTACTACTGCTTCAGCGTTAATGGGATGGTTGCCTCCTTTGGCAGCTTTAGCAACATTAGTATGGACTAGTATCCGTATATATGAAACACAAACTATAAGGAGTTTTTTGAAGAAAGATGAAGATGAGGATAATACTTAGTTTACTTTTAGCATTGTTTATAAGTGGCTGTGCTACGACAGTTGAACCTTTAAATTATTTTCAGCATCCTTTGGAAGAAGAACGGTTTAAAATACACAAGGAATGTTTAGTCAATCCTGATTACTTTGGTTATACAATGAGCAGAATGGAATATAGTTTTTTTAGATCAAATGGTTTTGAAATTAGACCTACACCGGGAAGTTATTGCTACACAGTTAGCAGGGAACTGGTGTTTGGGAATAAGGTAGGATAGAGATATGTCTGAAGTTGATTTTAAAGATCCTAGTTCTTGGGATTATGGAAATATATTTAAAGGTTTATTTGGAACAGGAGCTACCTACGCTGCTGTAGACGATATTTTAAACAGGTTAACTAGTGCTGGTCAGGGATTATCTGAAGAATTTCCAAAGATAGGCATTGAAGCAGCAAATAGAGCAGCTTTTAAACCATTTACTGTAACCACTGGAACTGGTGGAGTTGGCACTACTCCTGAAGGTGGGATTAATCTTCAATTAGGAGGTCAAGGAGCAGGACAAACACAAGCTATACAAAATATACTAGGTGGTATGTTAGGTGGTTTTCAGTCTGATCCTACTGCTGGAGCTGCTAATTTACTAGGAGACACTGCATTTGGCGGTGCACAGAATTTCTTAGGTTCAGCAATGACTGATCCATCCGGAGGAATGATTGGAAGGTCAGGACAAGCAGCTTTAACAGGAGCAGGTAACTTATTACAAAATATAGGTGTTGACCCTACTGGTGGAATGGCTGGTGGAATTAGAGACACAGCGTTAGGAAACGTAGGAAATTTAATTGGTTCTGCGTTAGGAGACAGAGCTGCAAGAGAAAGTGATATATACAACAGAATTAGAGCTATACAGTCTCCGGAAGAACAAAGACAGCGTGAAGCATTAAACGATCAGTTATTAAGTCAAGGAAGACTAGATTTAATGACTTCAGCTTACGGAGGTAGTCCAGAACAGTTTGCTATGGACAAAGCTAGAGCGGAGGCTATGAACCAAGCAGCTTTGTCAGCAATGAATCAAGCAGGGACTGAAAGAGACAGAGACTTGGGAATGGCCAGCAGCTTGTACGGCTTAGGTGCAGGAGCAGCAGGTCTTCCAACACAGTTACAAGCAGCGGACGCAGGGCTAGCTAGTAACTTATTTGGCATGGGAACTCAAGCTCAGTTTATACCACAACAGTTAGCCCAAGGAAACTTAGGATTATCAACAGGAATGTTTGGATTAGGTTCTCAAGCTAGACAATTACCTACACAACTACAAGGTATGCAGGGGCAAAACATAGCTCAAATGATGGGTTTACAGTACTTACCGGAACAACAAATGTTAGACGCTCTTGGAGCAGGAACTAATGTAGCTTCCATAGCTGACTTGGGTAGAAGACAAGGTGCTGGTCTGTTTGATGAATCAGCGGGTGCAGGTCTTGAAGCATTAATGAACACTGAACTAGCTAAAGCTGACATGCTTAAATCTATTTACTCCGGAGCTTTAGGCGGCGGTGGTGACGAAGGTGGTAGTTGGTTTGGTGATATAATCAGTGGAATATTTGGAGATTAAAGCAAATGGCTAAATTAAGTTCTGGAACATTGGAAGCCATAAGAAACTTTGGCAGAGGAGGAGGAATGTTAACTGGCTCCGGGCAAGGCTTGGCTCCAGTTGATCCTATGATGCAGTTAGGGAAAAGTTTTGGTGGTTCTCTTAAAAAAACTTTAGGAGGACTTACTGGAAGAGACTTTAGAAATCCTATTGAAAAATATAGAGATCAGTTAGCTGGTATTGCTAATGATGCTAAAATAGGAACTATAACTCCAGACGAAGAACAAACTCAAATATTAAGATTAAATTTACAATTAGCAGCAAACAGAGGAGACAGAGCTGCACTGGCTCAAGCTACAAAAGCAATACAATTACACGAAGCAAATTTAAGACAAAAAAGAGCGGATGAAGACGCATTTAAAGTTGCTGAAAACGAACAAGCTATAACTAGTATATTATTTAAATCTAACGATCCTTATGGTGCAGCAACAAGACAAGAAATAGGAGAATTTGCGTTAAAGAATAAAGTAACAGCTCAATCAGTAACTAATGCTTATGAAGCTTTAGAATCTACTTTAGGAACTAGTAATGACCCACAAAACTTTTCAAGAATTGGAGTAGTTCAAGATAAAAATGGAGTTGAATTTTCAGTTACTCAAAATAAAAGTAAACCTACTGAATTAACATACACAAGAATTGGGCCTCCACCGGAAGATTGGGAAGGAGGAGAATACAGTAATCCTATAGGAAAACCTGAGGAAATTGATTTTGTTAGTACTACAACTGGATTAACAGGTAAAGAAACTCAAGAAGGTAGGATAGATCTGGCTAATAAACAAGATGCTTTAAGAAAAGAGGCAGAAAAATTAACAACATTTAGAAATATTAGACAAGCTAATCGAGATGAAGCTTTAACTGTAGCTAAAACAATTACTCAAGCTACTGATATGTTAACAATTTTAGATGAGCTGGAAAGAGTAGGAGCTAATACAGCAGGGTTAACGCAAAAAGCTTTGTTAGCACTGGAAAGAACCTTTGGAATAAGTGATCCTACTACTATTAATTTACAACTCTTTGATTCAAAAAGTAAAAACATGATTAAAATAAGTTTACAGGGTTTTACAAATCCAACGGAAGGTGAACGAGATTTTGCTAAACTTATAAATCCAAGAATAGACGCTTCTACTGCTACAAATAGAGCATTATTAAACGATATTCTTAAATACGCTAAATTAGCAAGAAGCAGAATAGACCATGTTTTAAATTTTAGAGATGAGGCTGCTAGTTTAGACGCTTATGACGATTATCTTTTAAGAGAAAAATTAGCAACTGAAGCAAGTAAACGAGGCTCTGGTAATTTTAGAGCACCCGCTAGAAACTAGTTAAGAGTAGAAAATGGAATATAAATCAAGAGCAGTAGAAAACCCTGCAACTGGCGAAACTGTTTCTATAGATGTACGTATTGATTCTTCTGGAAAAGAAATTGATGAGTACACAGATCAAGAGCTGCTTAATCTGGCTTTAGAAAACGATATGTTTTCTATAATGCACAATCCAGAATTAACCACAACTCCTGAACCAGAACCTACATGGGCTAAACAGTTTACTGACTTTACTAAAGAAAATTTAGACATACCGGGAGGATTAGTTGGTGCTGCTCTAGGAACAAGAGGTGGTCCTGCGGGCATGATAATGGGTGGAGCAGCAGGAACTTTTGCTGGTGTAATAGGCTCTGACTATTTAACGGAAGAAGATATAAGTTATGCAGATGCTATGGAGGAATCAGCGTGGTCCGTAGGAATAGATTTAGCTACTTTAGGAACAGGTAAAGCTTACACTAGAATATTAAGACCTTTAATAGAATCAGGATGGTTAGCCGCTCAAAGAAAACTAGGAAAAACTCCAAAAGAATCAGTAGAAGAATTATTAAGAAAAACTGGAGAAGGAACAGCGGAAGCAGGTACAAAAGGTTCTTTATTAGCTTCTCAACGAATGTTAGGAGAAGAAGGACTTACTTTACTACCAAGCAATGTATCAGAAAAAAATAACATGATTCAAGCAATAGCTGAATTAGGTTTATTTAGTTCTCCTATAATGTCTAAAAGCGCAGATGATATTAACAACTTTGTACAACAAAATATAACTGACATCGTAAACAAAGGATTTGTAGTAGGAGATCCAAGTCAGCTTGGGGAAACTGTTTATGATTTACTGGACGTAGCTAGAAAATCTTTAAGTCAAAACTATGAAACTACAATGAATAATGTAGTTTTACCTAAACTTAAAAAACGTGGCCCTATAGATGTAACTGGTATAAAAAATAAATTAGATTTTACTATTAATAACAGTATGATTCCCGGTGTTAAAAGCATGTCTGAATTAGACGATGCTACTTTAAGTTTTTTAGGACAGTTAAGAGAATCTTTAGCAGAAACTAAATCTCTTACTCCTGAAGCATTATTTGCACTTGAAAAGAAAATAACTGCACAAGTTAATAAGTTAGGTGAAAGAGGGTCAGCACAGTTTAACGATGCTGCTGCAAGAGAATTATTTCAATTTTCAACTACTATAAAAGATGAATTTGGTGCAGCATTAGCTAAAGTTGATCCTGATGCGGCTGCTGAATACCTTAAAGTTAAAAAAGCATACGCCAAAGGAATGCAAGGAATACTTCCGGAATTAAATTCTAGTTTTGTAAGAAGAGCTAAAAAAGAAGATTTTAGTGCACTAGGTAATATGGTTTCAGGAAATGGAAGTATAGATCAAGTTCGTAAAATGTTTAGTAGTATAGATAGAGCTTATGCTACTATGAGTAAAGAAGCAAGAACTGAACTACCGTACAAAACAGCTAAAGAAGCAAAACAAGCTATTAGAGGAAGATACTTAGAAAACATTTTTGATGATTTGTCTTCCGATGTGTTTGACATAGGAAAACATAGAACTAAAATTAAAAATTTATTAAAGAAAGGTGGAGACAGAAAAGCTCAAACTATATTAGGTGAAGATTACGCAAGAGCTAGACAAGTGTTTAATTTAATTCAAGAAGCTGGAACAAAAGAAAGAAGTACAATAGGAACTCTTTTTCTTAAAGCTAAAGAATTTACAGCAATAACTAATTTAACAGCAGGGGCGGCTGCTATGGGCGGTTTAATGGGAGCAGGAGCAGCACCTACAGCATCAGGCATAGGAGGAGCAGTAGCTATTCTAACTGCACCAATATTTTTAGCTGCTGTAGCTAAATCTCCTAAGTACGTTAATAAATTAGTTATGCTGGACAATAAAAAGTTTGGTACACCAGCGTTAGCTGCAACTGCTGTTGCTAATTTTATTACAGACGTTATGTTAACAATGTCTGAGGAAGAACAAGCTGAAGTTAAAAACATTGAAAGAGGTGTTACTCAGTGACCATTGGTGAGGACATTTTAAACGAAACTCAGCAAAGAGCTATGCGTAATATTTCAGCTAGGCGTAGAAAACCTATGACTGCTGAAGAAAGACAAAGATCAAAACAATCTTGGGACCAATCTTACCTTGGTGGTATTGTTAATAAATGGGATCAAGACACAAGAAAAACAGCGCAGCAGTACGAAAGAGGTGAGATAACTATAGGAGAAGAAATTCTTAGAGATACTGCTGCTGGTATTAATGCAGTCTTTACTCCAGTTTCCGACGTAACTGGTGCAGTACTGTCAACAGCGGACGAAACTTTGCTTGGAGGTGCAGGAGGAAGAAGTTTAGAAGCAGCAGGAGAATATCTTTCGGAAACGGATGCAGGGGAAGCACTGATAGAATACATACAGGAAAACCCCAGAACTGCTGAAAATATAATGGCTGCTATAGACGTAGCTGGTGTTATTCCTATAGCTAGAATTGTTAAATCAGGAATAAACAGGCCAGCCGCTGAAGTAAAAACTTTGCTTGAAGGTTTTTATGGAGCAGGTGTTGGTTCAGCCAGTAAAGGAGCAGCAGCAGCACAGGGGTTAGCTGAAGCTTTGCCTTCTTCAATGCTTAACGCTTTTAAACCTAGTGCTATTGCATACGAAAGAGTAACAGGAATACCTAAAGGAAAAAGTAAAGATATTACAGAACTACAACAAGAAAAAAATATTCTTTTAAAAGAAAAAGAAGGTAAGACAACATACGTAGTTGATACGGACGGAAAAAGACATATTCTAAATTCTAATAAAATGAAAAGAGATAAACTTGGTAGAGATTTTATCGAAGATAAAGATACTGGAGAATTAAAAAGATTAGTTGCTGAGAAAAAAATAGTAGACAGGCCTAAAGGAGACAGAATAGGAGCAGCGTTTACTGCTGAATCCATAGCCCAACAAAGAGGAGCTAAGCCGGGAACAACAATTATAGGGGAAGGTCCGTTAGGTGTTGTAGATGAAATAGCAGTTATTCAAGCAAACAATACAGCGGAAGTATCCAGACAGTTATTTTCCAAAGGTGTTAACGTAGGTTATGACGTTCCTGACGCAGTAAAAAATAAACATTTAGATCATGTTTACAAAGTATGGGGGGTTAACAAAAACAAAACGGACATCAAAATAAAAAATCCTGAAGGTCCAACTTCTCAACTAAGTACTGAAGCTAGGTTAGGTAACGAAAAAATACCTAAAGCAACTCCATTAAAAGCCTTAGGTGTTAAAGGGAAAGTAACCTTAGTTGCTAAAAAAAATAAACCAAATTTAAAAGCGGACGGTTTATCTGAGTGGGCTAAAAATCAAGACATTGAAGTTAAAGATTTAAAGAAAAAACATATTAAAGCTTACTACGGCTATTTAAACGGCCAGTTAGAAAAAGCAGGAGAAAAGAAAAGATTTAGACTGGAAGACAATAACGACGGCTTTTTACATATAAGTGACAGTCACGGCTCCAGAGAAAAAGAGCTAGGTGGTGTTAACGACATGATTTCCATTCATCCTGAATCTGGAAACATCTACACTACCATTAGTGACCAACATGATATGTTTGGAATAAACCCATTAGGAGGAAAAGGATTAGTTGCCGTAACTCCTACTCAAAAATCTAATTTTAAAACAGACGTTAAATTTGACGTAGAAGACAACTTAAATAAAAAAGAAACATTAGCTAAAATGGAAGAAGCAGCGGACTTTATAGAACAAAAGTATAAAGTTCCAAGAGAAAAAAATGAAAATGCAGTTACTTACCATATGAGGGTACTAGGCGAAATAGATCCTAAAGCTAATATTAAAGACTACGCTAATGTAGCAAGGAGGGCAGGTATGTTAACAGGTGTTACTCAATCCACTCTAGGCGCGGAACAAGAAGAGCAAACCTACTAGCTCTTTCCCCCTAACTTTCCCCTACCCCCATGAAAATCCTATCTGGTGTTCAAGCACTAGCGGTTTCCTGCACGTTAACTTTAGGGTTAATAACGCTTGACATTGGTAAATATTCGGAAACCTACATTAGTTCGGAACTCCAGCTACCCAAGATAACAACCAGAGCAACCAATGAAACCTTGACAAACCACTTTAGTGATCGTCTGGTTAAAGGCTTTGGTGTTAAACCTAAAGTAGCGTCTGAGTTTTCTGGTTGGATATTGGAAGCCTCTGAACGCCAGAAGATCCATCCGGAAGTTTTAGCTAGTCTTTTAATCACTGAAAGCTCCTTTAGAAAACATGTAGTGTCTCATGTTGGTGCAGTTGGTCCTGCACAGGTTAGACCGGAGTATTGGTCTGAGTACTGTGGTATGACGGAAGCTCTCCTAAGCGATCCTGAGGCTAATGTACACTGTGGAGCTATGGTTTTAGCCTACTTCAAGGATCGTTGCTTAGGGAGCCTCCTGTGCGCTCTCAAAGCCTATAATGTTGGGTTGTACAATCAACATCTAAAGGCAGCGCACAGATACATCACAAAGATAAAAAAGTACTTGGCTAGTCTTCTGTGTTACCCCCATTTTTCGCCTGAGACTCATCCACCTCACAGTATTCCAGTGCGCTTAACAGATCGCCAAACTCCCCAATGTACTTTAACTCTTCTTTAACAGCGTCAGTAAAGGAAGTGTGATCCGGTAGAGCAGTAGGATTTTTAAGCATTACTTCCACGTTCATCCTATGTTTCTCAAGTCCTGCTAAAATTTCATTACGTATTGACTTAACAATGTCGTCCCTGAAGTTAGAACCATTACCGTTTAGTCTGGTTATGTTGCTCATTCCGCTATCACCTCCATAAAGTTTACTTTGTCCATGTTACCCCTGAGTCCTGCCTTCATGTAGGACGTGGATCTCCCTTCAAAGAAGTTCTGGTGTTCCACTCCCAACACTGTGTCAAGCCACTCCAGAGGATTGTCCTTAACCTTGTAGTTAGGCTTCAGTCCTAACTGTAGCAGCCTCCTGTCCGCTATGTACCTAATGTACTGTTGCATTTCTCTTTGGGTTAGTCCTTCTATGTCACCCATCTGGAACACTAGGTTAAGAAACCTGTCCTCTAGGTCAACCATGTCCCTACAAGCCTGATAAATTTCCTTCTTAAAGTCGTCAGTCCACAGGTCTATGTTTTCCTGTATGTACTCCCTGAATAACTTAGTCATGGCTTCTACGTGCAAAGACTCATCACGTATGCTGTACGTTATTATCTGTCCCATGCCCTTCATACGTCCAAATCTAGGAAAGTTAAGAAGGATAATAAAGCTGGAGAATAACTGTAGACCTTCAGTAAACCCAGAGTAAACAGCCAGAGCCTTGGCTATGCTTTTCCTGTCCCTGTTGGACACTTTAATGCTGTTAACGTACTCATGCTTGTCTGCCATTGACGTGTACTCTGAGAAAGCCTTGTACTCAATCTCAGGCATGCCCACAGTGTCCAGTAGAAGACTGTAAGCGTGTTGGTGTATGGACTCCATGTTGTTAAACGCACCCATCATCATACGTGCCTCAGGCTTCTTAAAGATACGCATGTAGCGATCCACATAGCCAGAGCTAACGTCCACGTCGGACTGAGTAAACAGTCTAAAGATTTGAGTCAACAAGTTCTTCTCATGTTCCTCTAAGTCCTGCCAATCCTTAACGTCGTTGTGTAGTGGTACGTCCTCAGGAAACCAGTGCATCTGGTTCTGCTGCACGTAGTAGTCAAACATCCAAGGATGGTCAAAGGGTTTGTAGTAGTCCCTAGTTCCAGTTAAGCTCAATTTATTTTCTCCTCCCTTATTCTAAAGATTAATGTCGTAAGGACTAAGATTATCAAAGTGAGTTCTCCACCCTGTAGAATCTATTAGCTCATAGTCCTTTGACATTAACTCATTGTAACTGACAAACTCCTTGGTTTCGCTTATGTAGTACTTAGCGTCTTTAATGCTCATAGTAATGCTCCTAATTTACTATTGATTTCCCACAGGAGATAAGCAACTAAACCTAACTCCGCTGCAAGTATAGTATGATACCACACCCATCTGGCTTTGTATATCCTTAGCTCCAATCTTTTTTCTTCTTCCACCATTTCGTACCTATGCACCACTTCCTTTAGTTTATGTTCAAATATCTTATCCTTCACAGGCCAAACACTCCACGTCCTCTAGGTTAATTCTTGGTATTTTTATGTTGACATTCTCAGAGTTCCTAGCTGCGTTGGATCTTAGGTAGTACATGGACTTTAATCTCCTTGCACCAATCCAGTGCACATTGTTAACGTACTCTAGGTATTCGTCATGTACCTCCTGTGGTTCTGTAGCCTTAGGAGGAGCAAAGAACAGGTTAACTGACTGACTCTGACAAATGTACTTCTGTCTGTGATGTGCATGTTCAATTACCCACAACTGGTTTATCTCAGGAGCAGTCTTAAATACCTCCTTCTCTTCTTCGCTGAGTCCCTCAATACTCTGTACAGAGCCTTCAGCAGCCGCAATGTCCTTCCAAGTCTTTTCATTGTCTAGCCCTTTTTCTTGAAGAAGAGATAGAAGATACTTGTTCCTAACTTGGTAGCTTCCGGTAAGAGTCTTGTGCGTAAAAACATTAGCACGTTGCGGCTCAATACTAGGAGAAGTCTGACCACAAATAATGCTAGAAGAAGCATTAGGAGCAACAGCGAGAAGACAACTATTACGACGATTAGAACCCACCATATCAGGAGACTCCCCACGGCTTTGAGCCAGAGCTTCACTAGCTGCTGTGGCTCTCTCCTTAATATGAGAAAACGATCTGTTGTTAAAACTTGAGGCGTACATTCCCTCAAAAGGAATTCCGTTGCGCTGTAGATAAGCGTGAAACCCCATCGCGCCAAGTCCAACAGCGCGTTCTCTGTAAGCTGAATAAGCTGACTTAGCAAACCCTTTAGCGGATTCTTTAACATAGCTGCTAAACCTCTCAAAGTTCATATTGTTAGTTTTAAGCTTACTAGTGTCTCCTACTGCATGACCAATAAAATGCTCCAGTACGTTGTCCAGCATAGTTATCAGGTCACTAATAAACAATTCTTCGTCCTTCCATTCGTCAAAGTATTCTAGGTTAACACTTGACAAGCAACAAACAGCAGTTCTCTCTTCGTTGGTTGGTAAGGTTATTTCGGAACACAGGTTGGACTGAGTAATCTCCAACCCTAATTCCTTTTGTTGTTCAGGCAATGCTTCATTACACCTGTCAATGTTAACAATGTACGGCTCACCTGTCTCCGCTCTGGTGTGTATCAAAGACCACCAAAGATCCCTAGCGGACACAGTTTTAACTGCTTCCTTGGATTTAGGATCTATAAGTCTCCATGGCAAGTCCTCCTTAACTGCGTCCAAGAATGAGTCCGTTATTGTTACTGCGTTGTGTAGGTTAAGACACTTACGGTTTAAGTCTCCTCCAGTACTCTTACGCATCCCTACAAACTCTTCTATTTCAGGATGGCTAATGTCCATGTAAGCAGCGTAGGAACCTCTTCTGGTTACGCCTTGGTTAAACGCCAGCATCTGTGAGTCAACTATGTGCATAAATGGTATGCTACCAGTAGATTCACTGCCGTTAGAAGTAGGAATACCATTGCTTCTAACACTACTCCAACATCCACCCAAGCCTCCACCTCCACTTGCGAGCCATATGTTCTCATCGTAGTGAGCAGATAAACCAGTCCTTGAATCAGGAACATGATTAAGAAAGCATGAGATAGGTAAACCACGGCTCGTTCCTGCGTTGCTAAGGATAGGAGTGCTATAAGAGAACCAATGCGAACTTGAGTAGTTATAAAGTCGCTGTGCAAGATCGTAGTTAACAATTCCCTGATAAGTTGCACAGTATACAGAAGCCCTAGCCAAAGCCTGTTGAGCATACTTTTCCTCCTTCCAGAAGTATCTGTCCTTCAATGTGTCCAAGGAGAAATCACTTAAATTTTCCTCCTTGGCGTAGTCTATTTGAATACCAAGGTAGTCCTCAATCATCCTCTTCATTCTCCTGCTGTTCTAAGTCCTTAATCATTTCCTTTAAGTACCACTTGGCTTTTTTTAAGTCCTGTAGTCCATCTTTGTACTTAAACCTGTGCATGTACTTCAGGACTGCTCCGTAACAGTAAGCTTGAAACTCATGCCCTAGCTGCTGCTTAATGTACGATATAGCTTCTATGTCCCCATTGTTATAATGGATAGGCTTATGTACTGGATCAAAGTTTTTAGTTGATGTACTTGCCATGTTAATAATTTCTGCGTATTTCTCGCCTAACTTTTCCCCTATCCTGTTTTTATTAATTTTGTCCCATTCCTGTGGTGTTGCGTCGTCAATGCTGCTCATCTATATAAGTCTCCTCTGTTGTTTCTTCCTTCAGGTCTTCCTCAAATCTGTCCAACCTGTTAATTAGTTTGTCCTCAAAGCGATCTAAAAGTTCTTCACTGGTTACTGCCAAAGCTTCCACCAAGTCGTCCACTTCATACCGCTCAAGTAGTTTCTCCTTAATTTCATTCATCGTCAGTGACATAATCCATTAACTCATCTTTTTGTTGTACTGTAAAGTATTTAAACCCTTCCTTGTCGCACCATTGAGACATAGTTATTTTAGCACCTTTCCGTACTTTTTTAAAGGGGTCCGACAAAACAAATATTAATTCGTCGTCGCAACAATCCCTAACTGATTTGTACTTTAGTGTGTCCCCCTGTCTAAAATAACCTTTGCACTCAATCATTTTGCCAGTTGGTTTGTGTACGAAGTCAGGCTTATAAGTCCTTTTGGTTATGTACGGAACGTCATAAGGTTCGTAAACAAAATCCTTCTTTGGATAAAGAGTGGCAAACGTCTTCTCAAGTCCGGATCTAAACATCTCTTTAAACGGTCCTTTTTTCTTTGATCTCAGATACTTTCGGTTCATTTTTTACCTCTATTAAAAAACGTGGACCTGTAGAGTAAGCGAATACTCGCAAGTCCGGATAGCATGATCTTTTGAACTGACAGTAAGAGCAGCCTACGGCGAGTTTCAGGTTCCCACTCTTTCCATCTGGCAATGGCTCGTAACAGGGTAAAGGCCGCTCTTCTACCCCTACCATCTTTTTTACGTGCCGTATCCTCTCAGCTATGTCTTCCTTCAGGACTTCATAAACAGGAGCCTGAGTGTCCTCCAAGTCGTACTGTAGGAAAGTCAAGTGTCCGTTCTGTTTGTCCATGGCAAGCCAACCAAACTTGGTTTCATTCTCAGAGTAGGCGTATGCCTTTATCTGGTCTATGTAACCAAAGGGATCGTCAAAGGCCAGTGATCCGTCCTTGAACTTCTTAAAACCGTAGGAGCTAGTTGACTTAACGTCAGTTACTATTCCGTCAATCCTACAGTCCATGTGACCCTTGATACCTTCAACCTCACATTCCTTTTGTTCGTCGGTGACTGTATGTCCTGCCATCCTAGTCAGGAACAACAGCATCTCCTCTATTAAGTGACCGTACAGAAACTTAACCAGCGTATGCGGTTCTATAGCTTCCTTGGCTACTCCCCGAAAATGGTTCCATAAGTATCTGTCTTCCCTACCTACGTTGGACAAGCGTAGTTTTCTAGCGTCAAAACCTCTGTTTACGAACTCTTTACGCATTAAGTCCTTCATGGCTTCACCAAAGCGTTCTATCTCCGCTTCAGCGTCCACTTCACTGTCAACACGTTTAGTCTTAACTAGTTTATATATGTCCTGTACTAATGTACTAATGTGTTTCATACTTTATGCCCTACAAAATGTAATTTTCTGTTTTTAGGATTAAAAGTTAGTATTTGTACTCCAAGTTTTTTCTGTAATGGAGTACGCATAGATTTATTAGCAAGAGCGTTTGGATACCTGTAGTCTCTACGGCCAGTTTTTACGTCAATAAGAACAATGTCTCCATTTTCACGATCAAAGGAAATCATATCCACAGGTCCAGTACACCCCGAGTTTTTAAAGACATCAAATCCTTGATCCCATAGATAAGTTATAGCGTAATGTTCCGCTATGTCTCCAAGCCTACTTGAATCTTTATTTTTAGTGGGTTTCATACCAGTTATCTCCTATCTTGTATTCACCTGCTAAGGGACAGTTTAATTTAAAGTGATTACCAGCAGCCTCGATACAGCTAACCGCCAGCCTACCAAACTTCTCAGCTTGATCCGTCTTCACCTCCGTCTGTACTTCGTCATGGATGTTACCTACGAACCTGTAATCCAGTTTCCACTGTTTAGCGTAGTCGTCCAAGAGTAGTAAAGCCTGTTTCATAACTATGGCTCCAGCACTTTGCAGCAGGGTATTTAATGCGCTGTGCTGTGACCTAACGTGTACCAACCTACCGTCCAAGCCAGTTACCATTTGTGGTCCATAAGAGATTTTGCTTTGTATTCTTTCTCTAAGTACTCCAAATGAGCGGAGATTGCTGCTAAAACGCTCTCTAAGGCTTTTACCTGCCCTTTGGTTGCCCCCAACCACTGATCCAAGCTTCGCATCTCCTGCCCCGTATAGAAGGGCATAGATAAAAGTTTTTGCTGTATCCCGTGATTCAAGTCCTGCAAGTCTTTGGTTTGTTGAATGTATGTCTCCGTTGACCACTTCATTTATGTATTCCTTGTCATTCATGTAGTGAGCCAACATGCGTAACTCAAGACCACTCGCATCAAAACCCACCAGTTTGTAGCCTTCACGGACGGACCAGCACTCCCTGCAATCCTTACCATAAGGACTGTAGGACGCAGGTACTTGAGCTAGATTAGGACTGTTATGAGTCATACGTCCTGTTACCGCTCCATTGCTGTTAACCTTACCGTGAACCCTGCCTGTAGTTGGTGAGACTGCATCAATCCAGCTTTGAACCTGTGCAGTACGTTTCTGTACCATCAGGTACTCAGCAATTAATTTAGCCTCCGGTATGTCATTTATCTTTGACAGAGTTCCTTCGTCAACTATCGGTTGACCAGTTTCAGTAAAGCTACAGGGCTTCCACCCAAAGTACTGTAAGTACCTGCCTATCTGTTGTCTGGACCCTAAGTTAAACGGAGGAAACTCTATCCTGCTGAACGGTCCCTCAACAGAGTCCCAAGAATCTCCTAAGAATTTAAGACCTACTATTGAAAGAGAACCGTCCTTTTTAATCTTTGGTTGCACCTCCTTAACAAATACTGGTAACGGTAAAAAAGTCTTTTGAACTTTATCTTCAAGGCCAAGTTTTTTCTCCTTTAGTTCCGCAAGCAGCATGTAGGCTTTCTCTTCGTCCAGTTTCCAGCCATTGCGTACCTGCTCTTGTATAATAAATTGAACTTTGTGTTCTAAGTCTATGGATTCCTGAGAAAACTCAGACAGTTCGTCAATCAACTTAAAATAAGTTTTTTCAGTGACCGCTACGTCCTGTATGCAATATTCCACCATCTCCTGTGAACACTGTGACCAATCATTGTAGTCTCCTTTTGGAAAGCCTAGTCTCTCACCCCATGAGCGTAAAGAATGACCACCTTCTCTCTGAGGATTAGCTAACCTAGACAACACTAAAGTGTCTATGACCTTCTCAGGAGCTACAGAAACGTCCCATAGCGATTCTAAGACAGGGAGGTCATATCCTATTAGGTTTTGTCCTACAACCTTATCTGAGCCTTGTAGGAGGTCTAATAAGGTGTCCGGAGTATAATGAACTTTATAAGCTCCGTCATGGTTAGTAGCCACCATCCAGATTTTACTGGCATTTAAACCGTCTGTTTCTATGTCCAAAAAAATCAAAACTGAGTCTCCATGTCGTTATTGGAAGGAGGACCAACTTCCGACATTCGGCCTGTAAACCTGTCGTACTTCAGATAACAGGCAGCACCAGTTAGACCTGCGTAACGATTCTTCAGGATTCTTACCGTAGTGGTATTCCTGTTTTCTTCGTCTTCGTCCTGTTGGTTACGCTCTAGGCCGATCACCATGTCGGAAAGTTGGGCTATAGCCTGAGATCCCCGAAGTTCACTCAAGCTAATTCTTCCTCCGTCCTCATGCGGTTTGCCTTGTGTTCTCTTTAAGTGAGAAACCAAAAACAAACCTACACCTAACTCCTGAACCAGTGTTCTAAGTTTAGTCATAATCGCGTCAATAGCTCTGCGCTCATCGTCCGACTCCTGACTACTGACAACTATAGATAGGTGGTCCAGTATGATCCATTTGCAATCCAAAGCCTTAGCCATGAATCGGACTCTGGAAAGTAGGTTATCCTCCGACGTTGATCCCCAATGGTCAAACAGGAAGTATCTTCCAGTTCCCATAGTGGCTTGCCAGTAAGGTTTAACCATCTCCTCATCAATTTCCTCCTCTAAGTGTAATGGACAGTCCGCAGCTATGGACATGATCCCCAACGCAGTCCTGCTAATGTCCTCCTCCAGTGCTAGGACTCCTATGTTGTCCTCCGTAGCGTTTAAAAGGTAGTACTCCAGCTCCCTGACTATCTGGGACTTACCCATGCCAGATCCCGACGTTATGGTGACTAACTCATAAGGTCTGAAACCTTTAGTGTAGTCATTGAGTCCATGCCACGGATAAAGTATGGATTTAACTTTCATCTTACCTGTGATGGCTTCCCATGTGTCAGTACCTGCGATAATACCGTCAGGTTGATAACATTTTGAGTTCCACCATGAGCTAGTGAAGTCCTTAACCTTACCGGCCTGTAACATCTCTCCAGCGTCCTTCATAGGAAGCTTGCATATCTTTAGCTTGTTAGGGCTAAATATGTCCTTGACGGAATCGACCGCAGTCTGTCCAGCTTTGTCACTGTCGAAACATAACACTACGTTGTCGTAGTTCTCTAGAAACTCTAGTTGTTCCTTAACTTCCCTAACTGCTCCACCAGCTCCGGACCTAAGACTCACTACGTCCCATCTATTATCAAACATCTCAGAGACAGCTAGACAGTCTAACTCTCCTTCCGTGACTGTGATAAACTTTCCTGATCCTTTACAAGTGTCCTGTCCAAACAAACCTACGTTTTCTGCGGACCCTGAGTAGGAAAAGGACTTATTTTTAATACTTTTTTTCTTATGGCCCTTGACTTCTCCAGTGTCAAGGTCTTTGTACGGATAAAAGTGATTATTTATCGTCCCTGTAGCGTCATATTGGATTGTAACACCAAACTTTCGACAGGTATCATGAGATATTCTTCTGTCCGGTATGGCTGCTATGACTCCAAGTTCGTCCTCAGTAGTTAGTTTTTCATTTTTCATATGACCCCACGCATTATCAGATTCTTTTGCAATTTTATTCCTAAATTCTACAAAGTCTGTGCTGTGTTCATGGTGTGTGCATCCTGCTGCGAAGCAATGCCCTGACCCGTTGCTATAACGGGCCAGAGCGTCACTAGATCCGCAGGACGGGCATGGTTCATGCCTGACAAACTTAGAATCCTTCTTCAATTCCGTCCCCAGATTCTTCGCCTAGCTCCAATACCCTAACCGCATTAAGGTACGTTGGTGTGGCGTGAACAGGGTGCGAGTCTCCTAGTTTGTACTGCACTCTAACCTTAGAACCTTTTGGTATGTTACCCATAAATGGTTCATCTTCGTTGTTAACAATCCTAACCGGAAACTTACTAGCAAACTTGCGTTGTGAAGTCCCTTCGTAGTCTTTAACTTTAACACCCTCAGAGGATAGCTTTTCTGCCATGTCCTCTTCCAGTGATAAGGTTAAAGTGTATCTACCAGTGTCTTGACCTTGGTAGACTTCCGTTTTTTGTAGGTTTTGAAACGCTACAGTTCCTTCTAGTAATGGCATATGTGGTTCTCCTATATGTTACCATTGTTTATGCTATAGAATACTAAAGAATACTTAATATGATGATTATGGTTATATAAAGTATCTTTAGTATACTATAGAATAGTATAAGGCATAAATGTTACAGAATTATGACACAAACTAACTAAATTGTTACAAATTGTTACAGAAAGTCATCTAAGTTAACACTATCTGCCTCGTTAGGTATCTCTGAATCATACTCAATCAGAGTTTCGTTACTGACTTTGTAACAAGTGTTACATAAGTCTAGAAAATTTCCTGTTAGTTTGTCCTTCCTAGCTAATTCCGTTTCCTCTAGTAGCTTGTTACATGCTTTACATCTCATTAGTGTATCTCCGTGTTTAAGTTCATTAGATCCCTATTAAAAACTAGATTGTGTTCTTTGTCTAGCTCTATGGCAGTCATATTGTTATAGACTGACTCCATTTGGTCCTTAGCTAAGCTTATCAAGTCCACCATCTTAATGATGTTCATATGGTATTCTATCAAGTCCTGAGTCTTTATCTGTCTCTCAACAAAGTCTTCCCCATCGTCGTCGGTTACGTCTACATCATGGCTGTATTCGTCGCTCATTGCGTTTTCTCCTGTTTTTTCGTTGTCTGGTTACATCCTTTAAGTCTAGGTAACAACTAGCGCATAGAGGCTCTGTGTAGTCTCTAAGAAATACCACAGAGTCCTCTGATTTACAACTAGAGCACCTAACTCTCATCGTCCTGCCTCTGAAATCTCATAGTCCTACCTTCAGCAGCAAACAAAATCAAAGCTTTTCTATTGCCGTCAGTGTCTATTATCTCCACGTCGAAAGTATCCCAAGTAGTACCTACGGCCTCTACCGATCTACGTTTAACAATCACGTCCTGAACGTCGTGTATTGATTCTCTACTAAATGTACTCATATTAATCTATCCTTGCTATTTTAGTTTCTTTAGTTTCAGTGTCACGTATTGCTGTGACTCCATATTTGTAGACTATACATTCATATCTATTGCCTGTAAAGACAACTAATGGCTGTAATGGTTCTTCGTCCTTAAACTCTGAAATGTATTCGTTATTGTCTCCTAGTGTACCTTTCCATGGATTACTATGAAATCCTCCAAAACCATAACAACAATCAAATTCTTTTGTGAAGTCCTCTAGGTTATCATATTCCAAGCGTAGGCAATCGTTAAAGAATGACGGAATTATGCCGCATCGTTGTTGCAATTGATCTATTGATAAGTCTTTAAACTTACAATTTGGATCATAAGCTATGCCATTTATGTATGCTATGTTAATTCTCATATCTATATCTCCTCTGTGTATTCGCAATCGGGACAATAGTATAGGCCTTCTATGCCTACGTCACGCTCCTCTGGTTGTAGTTCTAAATCTTCCTCGCAAACTGGGCAAAATCTACTAGACATTGTTATAGTCCTAATTCAGTTTGTTTCTGGACAATGTAATTATCTATGTCCGCGTCGTCCTCTAATCCTAAACGTAAAGCTTCCTCGTAAAGGTTCTCTATAAATTCCTCAGTGTATGGATTACTCATTTTATGTTCCTCAATTTTTGCCCAGTATGAACCTATGTTGCACTAGTTGCAATGATTTTTTTCATTTTATTACCATGTGCTACATAAGCGACTACAGGCACTGTTTTATCCCAACATGCTCTACACTTTCCGCATTTACCATTGTTATTGTACGCTGGGCATTTGTGATGCTTTGTTATCATGTCCTCTGGTACTATAGTGCTAGTTGTTATACCTTTAATTGTTACACCTAACACAGAGTCACTGGACTTCCTGATAACTACATTGTCTAGAGATTCCATGGCATCTAGTATGCTAGTGAACTTTTTAAATTTGTACATTCTAGTGGGTAACCAATGTTTAACCCATGGAGTCAATTTCATAATCTCTAGAATCTTTTCTGCTAGTTGTAGGGAGTACATGTCACCACTATCAAACCAACGAAAGTATCTGTCCGTGTCTAGTTCGTCCACCATGTCCTGTACCCAGCTATCACGCTGCCAATCTTCTTTATTATCCTGTCTAGGTTTTTTTACGTTGGGCATATGATACATGCCAGTAGTCGCATAACATCCTTTACACGCTGGCACTAACTCACCATTGCTGTCCTTAGATGCTGGGCATGTTACTAGTGCCTCTAATGACCATGAGCGACATGGCATTTTAGATGTTTTAGATAATTTAATCATTCTCTACTCTGTTAGTTAATAGTTACACTATAGCACACTATTGCTAATGCGCTATGGGTTTAACTACTGTTATGCGTCCCTATTCATATAATCTTCGTAATCGAACATGTTGCCAATACTAACAGAATATAGTTTGAATTCATCCTTTTCTGATAGTTCATTAACTAAAGCATCTAAAGCTTCTTTAGTTGGCTCTATCTTTTCTGCCCAAATGTCCGTGACGTTATCCACCATCCAATATCCATTAACAACTACATACAGACAATTCAAAAGTATGTCTGTGTTGTCTACTATATTCTGTTCTAAGTCTGTGTATCCGTCGCTTAATATTATGGTCATGTTATCTGCCTCCATTTTGTCTACGTTTAATTTCTTCCTGACAGTACAATATCTCGTCTAGGTACTGATTCCATTTATCCGTGTACATTTCGGGATTAGCTGCTAGAGCCTCTTTACAATCGTTAATAACATAGTGGAGTTGGTACCCACTCATGTTTTTAACTCTGTTCATATAGTCAGTGTGCCAATTTGAATCTGTCATATGTATTACCTTAGTTAGTTAATATTTACGGATAATAATCTATTGTTAATCTAATGACAACTATTTATTACTGTCTTATATGGCTGCTATATTGACTCTCACATGTCTACTTTTATTTACACTTGTTTGCATGTGATTCCTTTGCAATATCTGTGCCAAAGTTTTCTCTAGTTTTCTCATGTAATCTCTTGACAAACAGATGAAAGTATGAGCAAGCTAGAGTTGGCCTGACTTTTGCACCATGCAATTTCTATGCCAAGATTTATTTTTGACACCGGGACCCCCTTTGACAATCCATGGTAACAGTGGCTCCCACTAACATACAAAAAAAGCCAAAAGTCAAACAAAAGTAAACACTTGTAAACCTTTGATCTATAACATCTTTTTAATTGTAACATTTTGTAACAAAAAGGGCTTGACATTAACACTAGATTATGGTTGACATTTGCTTAAAAATATGGTAAAATAATAGAGTATTCTTTAGCTACAAAGGTAAAATACAATGAACGAAGAAGTACAAATTAAAAAACCTAGAGGTAGACCTCCTAAAGCTAAAGTTAATCAAAAGAAGGTAGGTAACAGAAAAGCCTTAGGTAGACCAAAGGGTGATGCAGGGATCATTAACGAATACAAAGCTAGAATGTTAGCTTCCCCTAAGTCTAAGAAAGTAATTGAAGCTATATTTGATGCAGCTTTAGACGACGATCATAAAAACCAATCAGCAGCATGGAAACTAATTATGGACAGGATGTTACCTGTTAGCTACTTTGAAAAGGAAGCTTCCGGGGGCAGGTCAGCAGTTTCCATAACCATATCAAGTTTAGGTGGTACTGAAGCCACTATAACCCAAGAAAAAGAAGTTATTGAAGGGGAGGTTATTCCAGACGATGTTTAAACATTTTAGTAAAGATGAATTTGCTTGTTCTCATACAGGCAACAATGAAATACAAGATAAGTTTATAGAAATGCTTGACATTCTTAGGGAGAACTGTGGTTTTCCTTTTGTAATCACAAGTGGTTATAGAGATCCTTCCCATCCTGATGAAGTTTCTAAAGAACAGCCGGGGACGCACAGTAGAGGCATAGCTGCTGATATTTATGTTAGTGACGGTGCACAACGAAGATCAATTATAGAAAATGCCATAGACATAGGTTTTGGAGGTATTGGAGTAGCCAAGGGCTTTGTCCATGTAGACATTAGGGATACTACACCAGTTATGTGGACTTATTAGTGGACATTACAAAAATTGAAATCAATAAACAAGCTGAAAAAATCAAAACCCAAGGAAGAACACTTAAAACCCAAGAACGACAAATCAAAGAACAGCTACAAAGAATATTTGGCAAAGCTAACTGATTTAAATTGGGACGGTAATGACTGAATTAAACATAGAGTTACTACCTTGGCAGCAGGAAGTATGGAACGACGAAACAAGGTTCAAGATTGTTGCTGCGGGTAGAAGAACTGGTAAATCTAGGTTAGCAGCTTGGATGTTAATCCTAAGAGCCTTACAGACTGAGAAGGGTCATGTATTCTACGTAGCACCCACTCAAGGACAGGCCAGAGACATTATGTGGCAAACATTGCTGGAGTTAGGTAATCCAGTAATAGTCAATAGTCACATTAACAATCTACAATTAAAACTGGTCAATGGAGCTACAATATCCTTAAAAGGGGCTGACAGGCCGGAAACCATGCGTGGTGTTAGTCTTAGGTTTTTAGTTCTGGACGAATACGCAGACATGAAGCCTGAGGTATTTGAGCAGATTCTAAGGCCAGCTTTAGCGGACCAGAAGGGTGATGCGTTGTTTATAGGGACACCTATGGGACGTAATCACTTTTATGACCTATATCAATACGGAGAATTAGGGGACGACCCAACCTACAAAACTTGGCACTTTACTTCCTACTCTAATCCATTACTGGACTCAGAGGAAATAGACGTAGCCAAGAAGAGCATGTCAAGCTACGCTTTTCGTCAGGAATTTATGGCTTCCTTTGAGGCCAGAGGTAGTGAGATGTTTAAAGAGGATTGGGTTAAATTTGGAGAACCAGACGACGAGGAGGTAGGAGATTACTACGTTAGCATTGACTTGGCAGGTTTTGAGGAAGTTAACAAGAAAAGAACGAAGAATTCCAACCTTGACGAGACTGCAATCGCTATTGTCAAAGTTAACCCTAACGGTTGGTTCGTTGAGAACATAATACACGGTAGATGGGAATTGTCGGAAACGGCAAGAAAGATATTTGAAGTAGTTAGAGACTATGAGCCTATTAGAGTAGGCATAGAAAAAGGCATAGCTAGACAGGCAGTTATGTCTCCTTTGACTGACTTAATGAAAAGAAATCAAAGATTCTTTACTGTGGAGGAATTAACCCACGGTAACAAAAAGAAGACTGACAGGGTAATGTGGGCGTTACAAGGTAGATTTGAAAACGGTTACATTACTTTAAACAAAGGTGAATGGAACAGTAGATTCTTGGATCAGTTATTCCAGTTTCCTGACCCTTTGACTCACGACGATTTAGTGGATTCTTTAGCGTATACGGATCAGTTAGCTAAAGTTGCGTACCACTACGACTTTGAGATAGAAGACGAAGAAATACTGGACATAGTAGCAGGATATTAATATGAATTATATGGACGAAGAAAAAACCTTAATGAGCGAACAATCCGTAGAAGATTGGGTTATGGCTAAGTGTGATACTTGGAGAGATCACTACGAAGCTAACTACGCTCAAAAGTTTGACGAATACTACAGACTTTGGAGAGGTATCTGGTCCTCCGGAGACATGGAACGTAAAAGCGAACGATCTAGGATTATTAGTCCTGCGCTACAACAGGCAGTGGAATCCAGTGTAGCTGAAATAGAAGAAGCCACCTTTGGTAGAGGCAGATTCTTTGACGTGACGGACGACATAGGTGACAGAGAAAGACAGGACATTTCCTTTCTTAGAAACAAACTACATGAAGACTTTGACAAAGCACAAGTTAGAAAAGCAGTAGGTGAGTGCCTGATTAACTCAGCAGTCTACGGCACAGGCGTTGCTGAAGTAGTCCTAGAGGAAGTCAGGGAGATGGCTCCCGCTACACAACCAGTAATGGGTGGAGACTTACAGGCTGTGGGTGTTAACATTAAAGACAGGACGATGGTTAAACTACGTCCAGTTATGCCACAAAACTTCCTGATAGACCCCATAGCCACCAGCATAGACGACGCTTTAGGCGTAGCTGTAGATGAATTTGTGTCAAAGCATCTTGTGGAACAACTACAAGAAGAAGGAGTCTACAGACAGGTTTACGTAGGCCAAGCAGCCTCAGACTTTGAAATAGAACCAGACCATGAATTGTCCGTTCACGAAGACGACAAAGTTAGGTTAACTAAGTACTACGGCCTAGTTCCTAGAGTGCTTTTGGAAGCTGCAAATAATCCAGAGGAAGAAGACGTAGACTCCGACTTAACTGTAGCCCTAGAAGAAACCAAAGACACTGAAGACCAAAGCTACTACGTGGAAGCACTGGTAGTTATAGCCAACAATGGAATACTACTAAAAGCGGAAGAAAACCCATACATGATGGGAGACAGGCCCATAGTAGCATTTCCTTGGGACGTAGTACCGTCAAGATTCTGGGGCAGAGGAGTTTGTGAAAAAGGCTACAACAGCCAGAAAGCCCTTGACACAGAGCTTAGAGCAAGGATTGACGCTCTTAGCCTGACTGTACACCCAATGATGGCTATGGACGCTACACGGCTTCCCAGAGGCTCCAGACCGGAAGTTAGACCCGGAAAGATCATATTAACCAATGGAGATCCTAAGTCAGTACTACAGCCTTTTAACTTTGGTCAGGTTAGTCAGATTACCTTTGCACAGGCTGAAGCTTTACAACGAATGGTACAGACTTCCACAGGAGCCATAGACTCTGCTGGTGTACAAGGGTCAGTTAATGGTGACGCTACTGCCGCAGGAATTAGTATGTCTTTGGGTGCAATTATTAAACGTCACAAGCGTACTTTGATTAACTTCCAGCAGTCCTTTCTAATACCATTTGTAAAGAAAGCTGCTTGTCGTTACATGCAGTTTGACCCTGAAAGTTATCCTGTAGCGGACTACAAGTTTAACGCTACGTCTTCTTTGGGTATTATTGCCAGAGAGTACGAAGTAACACAGCTAGTTCAATTGTTACAAACTATGTCACAGGATTCACCTTTGTATCCTACGCTTATACAGTCAATCATTGACAACATGAACTTGGCTAATCGTGAGGAACTACAAGCTAAACTAGAACAGGCCATGCAGGAAGGGCAACCTTCTCCGGAAGAACAACAAATGCAAATGGCTGCACAACAAGCACAGCTACAATTCCAGCAATCACAAACAGCAGCCTTACAAGGACAAGCTGCCGAATCTCAGGCCAGAGCAAGTAAAGCTATGATGGAAACACAACTAGCACCTCAAGAACTTGAGATTGATAAGATTAAAGCCATAACCACCAACATTAAGGAAGGCGACGGTGACGACAGAGAGTTTGAGAGAAGAATGAGAATAGCTCAGTCTTT